>Ga0210006_1001760_pt1 | contig 14671 bp, 12 predicted proteins | sample CryGey02umfilter_2_FD_185452 | JGI IMG/M metagenome (GOLD analysis project Ga0210006, IMG submission 185452) | Groundwater microbial communities from aquifer in Utah, USA - Crystal Geyser 4/10/14 0.2 um filter (SPAdes) (version 3) | ecosystem: Environmental > Aquatic > Deep subsurface >... | reverse complement strand
TCAGGTAGATACAAAAGCCAAGGTAGCTAAAAAAACATTAGCTGATTTATCTTTTAAGAAATCAGGAAAAGAACTGGACATTAAAAATAAATTTGAGGATTCCATAATGATGGAATTTGCTTTTGGCGATCCGATGCTAACAGCAAAAACTATTTGGCAATTTTCCAAACAAAACGAAAATTTGAAAATTCTTGGGGCTTTGATGGATGATAAAATGTTAACCACAGAAGAGGTTATTCAATTAGCTCAAATTCCCTCTCGGGAAGTGCTTTTAGGTCGATTAGTTGCTTCCCTGACCTCACCAATAAGAAATTTCAATTATGTTCTGAAGGGCAATATGATAAAGTTAGTTTATGCTTTAAATGCTTTTCAAGTGACAAAATAAAAACCCTGAACCACGTAGGGTTCAGGGCCATAAACCCAATGTGGTTTATGGTTAAATAAAAAAAATATGGCAGAAGAAAAAAAAGAAATTACTATTCCTGAAAAATTTAAGGAAATAGTGGAAAAAATAGAAAAATTAACTGTTTTAGAATTAGCTGATTTAGTCAAAATACTGGAAGAAAAGTTCGGCGTTTCAGCTGCTCCTCAAGTTGTAGCTGCTCCAGCAGGAACTAATGCTGGTGCTGGTGAAGAAGGAGCTGAAAAGGTAGATAGTGTTTCCGTTATTCTGAAAGATGGCGGACAATCCAAAGTTCAAGTAATTAAAGCGGTAAAAGAATTAATTGGTTTAGGATTAAAAGAAGCTAAAGATTTAGTGGATAGTGTGCCCAAACCAATTAAAGAAAATATTCCTTTAGCTCAAGCAGAAGAAATTAAAAAGAAATTGGAAGAAGCAGGGGCAGTAGTGGAGATAAAGTAAGACTCGCTCGGAATATATTTTCTTCGAGTCGCTCGCTCGCCCAGCGAGCTCGCTCGCTTAGCCTTCGCCTCGCTCCCCCCTCTTTTCAATCGAAAAGAGGGGGACCCTGCCCGCTCGGCTGCGGATGGTCTCAGAAAAATATATTCCTCGCTCTTCAAAATAAAAATAAACAAAGGAAACTCTGATAAAAGCAGAGTTTCCTTTTTGTAAAAAATTTGATATAATTAAGAAATTAAAGCCTTAATTCAATAAAATTTTATAATTATTATGAGTATTGAAAACCTTTTTGAAAATACAATCCCAGAAGATCAAATACGAACCCAAGAAAATCCGGTAGGTCCTAAAGAAAAACCAGAAATAAAGGAGGAAAAAGAAGGACAGAATACAGACGAAAAAGATAGTGTTATGATATCAAAAACTGATACAGAAATAGAAACTAAGTTAGATAATAAAGAAGACAAAATATTTGATTTTTCTAAGGAATATTTAAGGAAGATGTTTAGTGATCTACGTCTATTAGATAATCTGCAGGATACTAAAAACATAGATCAGCACGAAATAAATGAGTTGTTAAACTATTTAACGACGGAAATATTTCCATATTTTAAGTTAACACTGGAAGATGAAGAAAAGTACAAAAAAGAAATAGAAAATAATACCGAATTGAATGATAATATTAAAAGAATAGATACAGAATCCTTTCAAAAGACAAGGAAATTTCTCTTAGAGACTTTTTTAGAAGCTTCTGTAAAAGGGTTAGAAAAAAATAAAGGTGTAGCTATAATTCAGAATATAGAACCTCTGCTAATATTAAAAACGTGCCTACCGACTATTCAATCTAGATTAGAAGAAAATTATGGAACATCTAATCTTTTAGATCTTCCAGAAGTCTTAAACAAAACTTTAGAAGATTACAAAAAGAGGAATGATTATAGAAGATTTGAACTACCAACGATTATAGAAACACTGGAAAAATGCAGTATTCTTTATAAGCAATTAGTCATAGCATTGAGGGAAGAGGCATTAGAGTTAGATAACCTCGAGGTTTTAGAAACATTTAGAAAAGATGAGCCTCGTCAGTTACTCGGCCAGCTAGCTAGACTACTCAACGATGATATAATTGTAGGTCAGACTAAAAATCCTTTAGATTATATGACGTATGTAGACAAAAAAAGAACCGATGAAAATAATGTGTTTATTCTTATACCAAAAGTAAAACATAGTGAACAATATAGAAAAAAATACATGAGAAAATTTTCTAAAGAAAGAGTTTTCAACCTATTAAAACAGCAATCCGAGCTCGTTAGAAAGGATAATATGTTTTGCACTAATAGAGATTTTATAGGAACGAAAAATATTTTTAAAGAAGGTGCTATTTTATCAACTTATGAATTACAAAATAAAGGATATTTTAAAAATCTAAAAGCAAATGCAAAATATTCTCAAGAAATGGATTTTGGTTTTGAAGAGGGAACTCCTTTAGTGTATGGCACTTTGGTAGGAGGAAGACAGATTCCGGAACTGAATGAGTGGGAAATCGGTGGTCTCCCCAGAAGTGGTACTAACTATGGAGATGTTTTTTTCTTGGTAAACATAGACAAACTAAAAAATCGATTATTTTGTGCTCCCGGGAGTGGAGGGACTGAAAGCAAAGAGTTACAATTTTCAATAGATCACGCTTATTTAATAAAGGCAATAATAAATATGGAGAAGGGGTTAAAGAAAGAATTCTTTTTGGAAGACAGATATTTATCAACGGATGTTGTGGGGCAGATTGATCTCAAAGATGCAGAGAGTATTAATTTCTTTATGGGTGGGAAAAAATCAGAAAACGAAATAGAACAACAAAAAGAGGGAATAGAAGATTTAAAAAAGCAATATCCACAATTCCAAGATAAAATTCGAATTATTGATTAAATTAAGGGTAAAAGTTTATATTAGGGTTACTCGTTTACATTTTGGGCGTATAGCTCAGGCTTGCCCTCCCACCTTTGGGTGATTAGCTCAGGGGTAAGAGCGCGTCGTTCACATCGACGAGGTCGCTGGTTCGATTCCAGCATCACCCACCAGATAGGAAATGTCAATTTTTCCGCACGAGAAAATTCGTTAGGCTCGGCCCGCCAGCGGGCGGGGCTCGCCAAAAAATGAAGCTAAAAAATCATATATGGAAAATATAAATAAGCAACCAAAATTAAGAGCATTATCTAATCATGTTTCCATTAAAATTTTAGGGATAATAACACTTTGTTTAGTTTTAATATCTCCCTTAAAATGCTTGGGAGACATTTTCACTTTTCCTCCTTCCTGGTCCAAACCCGAGCCAACGCCCAAACCCGAGCCAACGCCAATATTTATCCAAATCCTTAAATTCCTTGGGATTCTTTGTATAGACTTCATAGTAAACGCTTTTGTTCTTAGTATTAGTTATCTTATTCTAAAACAAAAAGGGTTAATTAGATCCTGGAAGTTTTTGAAGTATATTTTCTTTGTTACAATCGGGGGAGCTTTAATTGACTTAATTTACGTGGGTGGGGTCTATTTAAGTAGATTTAAGGGACCCCTTTATCCTAATATGGAATTAATGGGTATAGTTTTATTGGGTTCTCTTTTCCTTACCTTTTTGGGTTTAGCATTTTATAATTACTGGCTTTCAAGACGAGTCTTTAATTTAGATAGAAAACAAGCTGTCTTTATCGGATTGATTATGGGTATTTTCACTAGTCCTGTCATTGCTGCTATTATTATAGGAGGAGGAAGTTTATAGAGAAGAATTCGGGGTAAACCCCTAATACTAATCAATATTTCAACTAAACACTTTTTAAATATACTGAACGAAATTTTAGTTTGAATGATTTGTTTTAATAGATTTTTTATTATTTAAAAATTTTTATGCACCGAAAAATATTAGTCTACCTTCCTGCGCGCGCGAAGCGCGCGCAGGAAGAATCAGATTTTCGGCTAAAATAGGTTCGACTATTATCTATTATTGCCCACTAAAAAGTGGAAAAGTGGATAAGTTGGGGATAGGGAATTAGACAAAAGATAAGAGTAAAATTTTCTCTTAAATAAAGGCCAAAAACAATCTCGCTAAAAGCGGGATTGTTTTTGTTTTCTTGACAGGTGGAGGAGCAGGAGTATAAAATGGAAGAAAGTGGAGTAATGTGGATAAGTGTGGGGATAAGTTAATTTTTTGGGGATATGTTTATCGGAGAATATCATTTCACTATAGATAACAAAGGAAGAATTGCCATTCCCGTTAAATTAAGAAAAGAATTGATTAAAGGTGGCGTCTTAACTCGTGGTTTAGATAATTGTCTCTTTCTTTTTACTTCTCAAGATTGGGAGCAAATGGCAGAAAAAATTAAAGGGCTTCCTTTGAGTCAGGCTAATTCTCGGGCCTTTAGCAGATTAATGTTAGCAGGGGCCATGAATGTAGAATTAGATAGTCAGGGTAGAATTTTGATTCCTGAATATTTAAGACAATATGGGAATTTAACAAAAAAAATTGTTTTAGCCGGTATATATAATCGTTTAGAAATTTGGGATGAGAAAAACTGGGAAGTTTATAAACAAAAAACAGAAAAAGAATCTGGAGATATTGCGGAAAAATTGGGGGATTTAGGAATATAAATTTTGATTTTTGACTTTTAAATTTTGAATTTATTATCATGCACACCCCAGTTCTTTTAAAAGAAGTAATTGAGTATTTGAATCCACAACCAAATGAAAACTTTATTGATGCGACTATTGGCGAAGGTGGTCATGCTAAAGCTATCCTTGAAAAAAATAAACCAGCTGGAAAGGTTTTAGGCATTGAGGTTGATCCCATGCTATATCAGACAGCGAAGAATCAAATGCAGGATAGAGAACGATTGATTCTAGTGAACGATTCTTATGTTAATCTAGAAAAAATCGTAAAAGAAAAACAATTTCAGCCAGTAAACGGAATTCTCTTTGACTTAGGTATGTGTTCTTGGCAGATTGAGGAATCCAAAAGGGGATTCTCCTATCTCAAAGACGAACCCTTGGATATGAGATTTAGCCTCGGAAGTACACTGACGGCAGCGGAAATAATAAATTTTTGGAAAATAGAAGATTTGGAAAAAATTTTCAAAGAATACGGAGAGGAAAAATATGCCAAACGCATTGCTTTAGCCATTAAAGAAGTTAGAAGAAAAAAGAGGATCGTTGGCACTCAAGAATTAGTAGAAATTTTGAAAAAAGCTTTACCCAAAAATTACGATGATTATCGGCTTCATCCAGCTGCGAGAACTTTTCAGGCTTTGAGAATTGCAGTGAACAACGAATTAGAAAATTTGAAAATGGGCTTGATCCTAACTTTGAAAATATTAGCACCCCAAGGAAAAATAATAGTGATTTCTTTTCACTCTTTAGAGGATAGAATAGTAAAAAATTTTTTTCGCGATAATGCCAAACAAAATACTCTGAAAATATTAACTAAAAAACCGATTACTTCTTCTCAAGAAGAAATCAAAAATAATATTCGTTCTCGTTCAGCCAAACTTCGCGCAGCCATAAAAATTTAACATCCGCCAGCTGGCGGAATAAAAAAATGACAATTATCCACGATTATTCTAAAAAAACTCGAACCATTGTTCTCCAATCATCCCGAATTTATCCTCGACATCATCATTTAACGATTAAGTATTATTTTAATGAGCTAATTGATCAATTTGGTCACGCTAAAACTATTGTTTTAGCTGGGGCTTTAATAGTTTTTGTCATTTTTGTCTGGTTAGCCATTTTCAGCGCCAATATTTCTTTGGATTATCAAATATCAACTTTAAAAAAAGAAATTCAAAAAAAAGAAGATTCTGTCAGCCTGCTTCATGAGAAAGTTTCTTCGTTCATTTCTGATAATAAAATAGAGGAATGGGCGAAAGCAAACGGCTTTACGAATGTAAAAACAATGAATTATTTGAATCTGAGTGAAGGTAATTTAGCCCAAGCTAATTTTTGATTTATGGCTAGAAGGAGATTTCTTTTTCACCAAAGAAAAGACGTTAATTATCAAAAAAGAGTCTCTTTCGTTAGATTTGTCTTTATCATTTTTTTTCTTGTTTTAGCTTCCAGGCTTTTTTCTTTGCAGATAACACAGCATTCTGATTTTACCAAACAAGCAGAAGCTATTCATGAAACCACTACTGTATTAGCTCCGGACAGGGGCTTAATTTATTGTCAGGATAAAAATGATACTCAGATCCCTTTGGCGATTAATAAAAAATATTACACCCTCTACTCCGTTCCCAAAGAAATTCATGATCCTCAAAAGATTAGTCAGGAACTTTCTCAATTAATCTCTTTATCATATGATGAAATTTATAGTCATCTGAATAACCCAGCTGATCCTTACGAATTACTTTTAAAAAAGATTGATGATGATACTTTAATAAATAAAATCCAAGAAGCTAAGTTAGAAGGAATTTATCTTACTTCAGAAAATTATCGTTATTATCCTTTAGGCAGCTTGGCCAGTCAAACAGTCGGCTTTGTAGCAGAAAGTGATGACGGTAAAATAAAAGGGCGATATGGTTTGGAATTATATTATGATGAAATTTTATCCGGTGAGTCAGGAGTTTTTCAAGGAATGAAAGATGCTTTTGGTCGTTTAATTCGTTCCGCTTTCTCGCAAGAGCAACAAGTTAAGGAAGGCGCTGATATTGTGACCACTCTTGATAAAAATATCCAGTTTTCAGCTGAAGCAATATTGCAAGAATTAGTGACGAAAAGGCAAGCTACCCAGGGGTCACTTATCGTCATGGAAGCTAAAACTGGAAAAATTTTAGCTTTAGCTAATTACCCAACTTTTGATCCTAACGAATTTAATAAATTCAAAGATTATTCTGTTTTTCGAAATTACGCTGTCGAAGATAGATATGAACCTGGCTCTATTATTAAATCTTTAACCATGGCAGCTGGTTTGGATCTGGATTTAGTTCATCCTACCACTACTTATACTGATATAGGTTATTTCGAAGTCGGCGGACATAAATTAGTGAATTACAATAATGAGGTCTATGGTAAGAATGTGACCATGACAAGAGTTTTGGAACGTTCTATTAATACTGGTGCTATTTTTGTAGGGCAAAAATTAGGTCTGGAGAATTTACGAAAATATTTTAAAAATTTTGGTTTGGATAAAGTAACAGGAATTGATTTACCCAATGAAATTGCTGGTGATTTATCAAATTTGGAATATCCTAAAGCTGTTCCAACTCATTTAGCGACTGCTTCATATGGAATGGGAATAGCCATTACGCCTCTAGAACTCTTAAAAGCATATTCTGCTATTTCTAATAAAGGTTTAATGGTTACACCTTATTTAATGGAAGCACTCAAAGATAGTAGTGGTATGATTAATACTACGATAGTGCCCGAGCCTCAACGCGTCATCTCTGAAGAAACGGCTGAGACTTTATCGTCCATGTTAGTCAGTGTAGTAGAAAATGGTTTTGGTATTAACACTAAAATAAAGGGTTATTCTACTGGTGGTAAGACAGGTACAGCCTTTATCCTGCTTCCTAATAGCAAAAACTATTCTGAGGATATGATTCATACTTATATTGGTTATTTTCCAGCATCTAACCCCCGGTTTTTAATTTTAGTAAAGATGAATCGACCTTTAGCTACTTCTGATTCAGCCAGTCATACTGTTACTATTACTTTTAAACAAATGGAACAATTTTTGATAAACTATTACAATGTGCCTCCAGATGAAAATTTATGAAGCGTAAATTTATTCAATATATTTTATGGTTTTTAGCTAAATTAATTCTTTGGCGTTATCAGCCAATGGTCATTGCAGTGGTTGGTTCTACTGGCAAATCTTCAACCAAAGAAGCTATTTATTATGCTTTAAAAAATGATTTTCAAGTAGCAAAATCTACCTCTAATTTAAACACAGAAATTGGTTTGCCTTTAACCATTATTCAGGGCTATGATGCTAAAAAGAATCTCTTTTTATGGCTGGCTAATATTTTTCATACCTTTAGTTTAGCTATTCTTAAAAGAAAAAATTATCCCAAGATTTGGGTTTTGGAAATGTCAGAAGACCAACCTCATCTAGTTTCGTATTTAGCCAGATTATGCCGGCCAAAAATTGGAGTTATTTCCTGGATTGGCGAAATTCCTGTTCATGCAGAATTTCATCAAAGCGCTAAAGCTTTACAAGAAGAAATTCAACAATTAGTAAGTTTTTTACCTCAAGATGGCACAGCGATTTTGAATTATGATAACTCTTTAAGTTTAGAAGCTAGAGAAAAAACCAAAGCCAAAGTAATCACTTATGGTTTTAATAATGGCGCCGAGGTGAAGATTTCCGATTATTCATTGACCATGGATAAGGATTTTAGAAAAATCGGCATGGCTTTACGTTTAGAATATCAAGGTAGTTATGTGCCAATAAAATTAACAGGCATTTTTGGTCAAGCTCAGGCCTATGCTCTAGCTGCTGGTGCAGCTGTGGGTTTGGCTTTAGGTTTGCATCTTGTGGCTATTGCCCAAAGCTTAGAAAATTATAAATTGCTTAAAGCTCGCACCACTCTTCTCCAAGGGATTAAAAATACTTGGATTTTTGATGATAGTTATAATTCTAATCCCGATGCTTTAAGGGTAACTTTAGAGATTTATCATGATTTAGTTTCCACTATCAGAAAAGAAAATATTTATGATCTTAAACGCCGAGTTTTAGCTTTAGGTGACATGAGAGAATTAGGCAAATATAGCGATGAAGCCCATCAACAAGCAGCTTCTCAAATTATAGACAAGGCAGATATTTTAATCGCCGTTGGTGAAAAAATGAAAATTACCATTGAAGAATGTTTAAAATTAGGTTTTCCTCAAGAAAATATTTTTTGGTTTGAAAATTCTTTCGACGCTGGCAAAAAAGCCAAAGAATTAATTCAAGCAGGGGATTTGTTTTTAGTGAAAGGTTCTCGGGGTATTCATCTGGAGCAGGTGACTTTAGCCATTATGCAAGAACCAGAAAAAGCCAAAGATTATTTAAGTTTTGAAGAACCCACATAAAGGTCGCTCGGAATATATTTTCTTCGATCCGCTCCATCGCTCACCCTTTTTTCTTTCGCTCCTGCTATTCCGCCAAAGACAAATAATACTCGCTCGCTTCGGGAAACCTTCCGGAATGTCGCTACGCTCAGTTCCGGCTTTCCTCTCGCTCGCTTCGTATATTTGTACCTTTGGCTCCATAATGTCGCTCAAGAGAAAAGGGTTCGCTCTCAACCAGAAAAATATATTCCTCGCTCTAAAGGTTTAAAAATTAACAGTAAAACTGTCATTGCGAGCGAGCCAACAGGCGAGCGTGGCAATCTCCTATTAGTATTGTTCGTATAAATTCGTATATTGGTATCGTATATAAAGATTATGGAAAACCTTCATTTTTCTCCGAAAGATCTAATTCCAGAAGATGAGATTGAGTTTCAATTCTCTCGCTCTTCTGGTAAAGGCGGCCAGAATGTCAATAAAGTTGAAACCAAAGTTGAAATTCGTTTTAATATTGATCGCTCTAAAGCTTTTTCTGAAGAAGAAAAAGAAAAAATTAAAGAAGCTTTAGCGTCCAGAATCAATCAAGAAGGGGATTTAATTATTCGTTCTGAGGAAGAAAGAAGCCAACTTCAAAATAAAAAAATTGCTGTAGAGAAATTAAATGCAATAATTGGAGAAGTTTTAAAACCTAAAGAGGAAAGAATTCCCACCAAAGTGCCTCAAGCCTCAAAAGCCGAGCGCTTAAAAGAGAAAAAAATAATCAGTGAAAAGAAAAAGTTAAGACAGAAAATATCAAAAATTGAATAAGGGCAACGTTTTTGTTATTATAGATGGTGTTAAAGGCGCTATCGTCTAGTCCGGTCCAGGACGCGTCCTTCTCAAGGATGAAACATGGGTTCGAATCCCGTTAGCGCCACCCCCTCACTTGGAAAAGATTGGCTATCGCCAAGACTCTATTGAGCGATTTATATAAGACAGTTTATTTACTATCTCTTTTAATAGAAAGAAGTATTTATATTTATGAAATAAATTTATCTTTTCCAAGTGAGGGGGTCACTTTAATTTACATTGACCCCGTTAGAAGTTCAACCTAACTTCTCAATAATAGATAGACCATAAGGCGAAGCCCCGTTAGAAGTAAACTTCTAACGGGGCGAAGCCGCCTTACGGCTCTGATTATCGAATATAGAAAATTTTACTTAAACTTCTAACGGGGTTGACAAAAAGATAATTAAGGTGTATAATACCAGCAGGGTTTTAAAGATGAGATGAGAAACTAATTTAAAAAGAATAAATAAATTTGACATTTCTTTAAAAGTATGCTATAATATACCTACCAAGCTGAGAAGCTGATAAATAAAGGCTTAAAAGCACATTACAATTCAATAACTTTTGGGAGAGAGTCAGTGGGCTTAGAACTGGAATCTAAGCAAAAAGCGGTTAAAGTTTTAGACTAAGAAGCTGATTTCTCTTCTTCGATTATGAACTTTAACCGCTTTTTTGGAGGAAGAAGTTTAAACCCGAAATTCGGATTTAAACTTCTCTCTATCAAGAGAGAATTGCACCTTATAAAAATTTGCACCTTGAAATCAAGGTTTTAAAATGTCTGCCTTTCACTTTCTTTCTAAAAAGGAGAGAGTCTAAAAGGAGAGAGTGAAATTGGAAAATAGATATTTTAGAACTTCGCCAATTATCGGTAGGAAGAAAAAATCAATATTAAATCCAGGCGAGGATGCATATTGATTTTGCTCAATGAATAAAAGTGTTTGAGCAGTTGCTCCCTTTAATTCTAGAGACCTACCACCCCTAATGCGGAGTAAAACTCTAGTTAGGGCTGCTGAAAGATGAACCTAACCCATTCGTCTTGTCAGCAGATCAGAAAATTCTTGTAAAAGAATTTTCTGATCTGCTGAGAAAGACACCCAGAAAGTGGAGCGAGGTTGGGCCCATACCTCGTTCTAACTGACGGTGAGCCTTTCTGTGATTGCTGAATCTTATAGGAGCTGATCACTTTTATAAGATAATCAAGTGCACAGGAAAGGCCAGTCTTTGTTCCTCCTAGGTGGAGGGACAAGACCAGCAGAATTCAACTCCGGGGGAGTCGAAAGGCTATGAACTCGGAGTTGATAAGAGGATCTCAATAGAGGTCCTCTGGGTTAAGGGTTTTTCAGGAGATTGTATCTTTTTTTGAGATGCAATCTCCTGACCTGCTTCAAGCTTATTATTAATAGGTAATAGTAATCTTAAAGGAGGAGAAATTCCTCTTAGCACCTTTAAAAATTATTTTCTTGTCATTGCGAGCGTTAGCGAAGCAATCTCATAAATCAAACAGGGTATAGTTTGGTTTAGTGTCATTGCGAGGAATGAGCGAAGCGAACGACGAAGCAATCTCATAAACAAAGAAATACATAGAAATATTTTGAAATAATTTGAAATACATAGAAATTCAAAACTGGGATTCGGCGTCAAGCGGCTAAGATTATTTTTTGGCAATTTGACGCCGAATCTCGGAATTTTTCTCTCTAGATACCCGGAGGTCCAAAGAGAAATCTTTGGCAGGGACACGAAGGGAGAAAAAGGAGGTAAAAATGTTTAAACTTTTGAGTAGTATTCTTTTATCCAAACCAGAAGTAAGGGTTTGGATAAAAGAAAAAGAAGTAAGAAAAGAAAGAGTGGAGGTAGTAATTCTGCCTTCGCCCATAAAGGGATGGGCGAAGGCAGATGAGAAAAGGTTAATTATCAGAAAAGGCAGTAATTGTTGGAGGGCTGATGTGAGGGATGTCAGCCCCAAGGAATTGGAAGAGTTATTGGAGGCACGATTAGGGAGCATCGTGCCCCAAAAAATGATTGTAGAGTACGGCGAGGGGGGCGCCGTGCGGAAGGAAAGAAAGAGACTACAATCCTTCCTAGCAGGAGTGCTAGGAAGGATTTAGGCACTGTTAGAGTGCCTTGCCCAGTTTTATCTAAACTGGTTGGTGGGTCTAACTTGACCTGACCCCACCGGAAAAACAAAGGGTTTTGGTTTTTTTGCAGAGTTTCTTGAGGAGGGCTCTGCAATATGGGTTAAAACCTCCTCTCTTCCTTTAAGATTATTATCATTGAATAGTAATCTTAAAAGAGGAGAAATTCCTCATAGTACCTTTAAAAATTATTTTCTTGTCATTGCGAGCGTTAGCGAAGCAATCTCATAAATCAAACCGAGGTATAGTTTGGTTTAAAGAAAAAGAAAGAAATACATTGAAATACAAAACTGGGATTTGGCACCAAGTGAAGAACATATTAACTTACAACTTATAACAAAAATTCTTCATTTGATGCCGGATCTCAGTAAGATTTTCCGATTCGGCATTTTTCTCTCTAGATACCCGGAGGTCCAAAGAGAAATCTTTGGCAGGGACACGAAGGGAGAAAAAGGAGGGTAATATGCAAATTAATATTCAAAGAATCTTTGTTGTGAGAAACAACAAGGATTCTTTCCCACGGAATAGTCATGTGGGAAAGATGACCTTACGAGATAGCTCGTTTTACGGCTATCTCGTAAGAATAAAGGCTCGATCTTTTAGAAGAGCCTTTATTAACGGAACCAATTCATGGGACATCTTTTATGTCCTATCGGATTGGTGTTGGATAACAACCATTTCGTATCATTTGGATACTATGCCAAATGATACTGAAATGGGAGAAACTGGCGGCATAGAAATTGCCAGTTTAAGCGGAGAGAAAACAATGTTGACTCTCCGTCGAGCCGTTGAAACGCCTCTCGGCATCGAGGGGGAGGACCAATTGTTCAGTATCAATTGGAAACTCTCCTCGGAATTAACCGAGAAGGAGAAAGGGATAGTTAATTTAGCCGTGAGGGACGCCCGCAAAGAGGGTTTCGGTCCTCATGGCGAAGTACTATCCAAAGAGCTTCCAGTCAAGGAAGCTCAAGAAGTAAATTCAGATACTAATGATTGTTAGGATCTGAATGAAAGTAAGCTAATTTTTAGCTTGCTAAAAAGGGTTGAAACAAAAACAAAAGAGGAGGATAAAAATATAAAAATATATTTAAAAAATTTGGGTTAAAACCTCCTCTCTTCCTTCAAGATTATTATTTTAATTGTTAGTAATTTTGAAGGAGGAGAAATCCTTCTTAGCACCTTTAAAAATTAAATAAACAAAATTGATTAAATCAAACAAAGTATCGTTTGGTTTAAAGAAATACATAGAAATACAGTAGAAATTAATACCAGGATTCGGCGTCAAGCGGCTAAGATTATTTTTTGGCAATTTGACGCCGCGTCCCGGTTGAGAGAAGGAACCTCGGAACAATTAGTGTGTACTTTGCCGAGGAGAAAAAGGAAAACTGGGAGCGGCATTTTTCTCTCTAGATACCCGGAGGTCCAAAGAGAAATCTTTGGCAGGGACACGAAGGGAGAAAAAGGAGGAGAGATGAATAGTGTTATGTATCTAAACGAAAAATGGCGCGAAATGTGCGCCAACCAAAAAAGGTGGGAGAGGACAGCTCTCCCACTTATATACCGGGAGCGCGATCACCATACGGTGATCACAAATCTCCCGCGGGCTATCGCGTTGGGTAGCCCGACCATATTAATTGCGTACACAGATCGCAATCAAAAGCGACCTGTGTATGCAGTTAGAACCCAAGAGGATTATGTCCCCCTCTTAGGGACTTATTTCGGCCAGGAAAGCAATTTATATTTCGGCATCCCGAGCTATCATGTGCCGAGGGAGTTTTTCGGCACGACAATAGCTGCGATTGCCGACCAGTGTGCCGAACCCACCGACCAGGAGCGGGTAGCAGATAGACATTATTGGCTCGAGCCGAAAGGCGAGCCAATAATTATGAAAAAGACCCAGTTTATGAAAAACTGGGTCGATGAAGAGATTCATCGCATCGGGTGGAATATCTGGTGCGATTCTGGTCTTTGGGTGGCCGAAAGGACCACACCAAATGGCGAAAAGTTCAGGTTCACTCTAGACCTAGACAAGGGCAGCATTATAGATGTTAATGCTGCTTGGGAACGTCTAGCATTTCCCGAGATTCGGGAAATGTTAAGCGTTTGCGACTAGAGCAGCTAGAGCCAAGGCTCAAGCCTTGGTTGGTGGGTCTAGTTTGACCTGACCCCACCGGAAAAACATAAGGGTTTAAGGGTTTTATTGCAGGGTACTTTGAGGAGGGCTCTGCAATATATTATTTGGGTTAAAACCTCCTCTCTTCCTTTAAGATTATTATTTAGTTATAATAGTTTTAAAGGAGGAGAGAGAATTCCTCCTTCGCGTAAAGTCGCCGTGCTCCATAGCAATGGCGACGGGAGCTACGGAGGATTAATAAAACAGCCATCTTGATAACCAGGAATAACCCCCACCTTTTGAAAAAAGATGGGGGTTAAAGCTCCTGGCGGGCAAACTACCCGTTTTACGGGAAAAAGTGGCAATCTGGTCGGAAGAGTAATGCCCCTCCCCTTTGATTTTTAAAAATCAAAAAAGAGGGAAAAATCTCTCTCCTTACATTACTTTTTCGATTTGCATCATTTGTCACTTCTTAGTTTGCCCGCCAGGGGTTTTTAGTTTAATATTTTTGTTTGACAAGCATTTGTTTTAATTTTATAATAGGTATTAAAGGTTAAAAAACAATTTTGAAAAATATTTTAAAATAAATAATATAAATATGTCTAATTTCAATCAAATTAATTATTCTCCGGATACAGGCGGGGGAGCGGGAGAAAGTGATGAAATAACAAAAATTGAAAAAGAAAGAGCAAAATCTGATGCCGAACTCTTAGA
>Ga0210006_1001759_pt1 | contig 14672 bp, 9 predicted proteins | sample CryGey02umfilter_2_FD_185452 | JGI IMG/M metagenome (GOLD analysis project Ga0210006, IMG submission 185452) | Groundwater microbial communities from aquifer in Utah, USA - Crystal Geyser 4/10/14 0.2 um filter (SPAdes) (version 3) | ecosystem: Environmental > Aquatic > Deep subsurface >... | reverse complement strand
ATCTGGAACAGCTACTAATGGTGTTGATTATAATTTTATTCCTGATTCTGTTTATTTTCTTGCAGGTCAAAGTACAGTTTGTTTTACAGTTACTCCCACAGCAGACGGAATAAACGAAGGTTCCGAAACAATAATTATAACCGCTTTTACAATAAATGTCTGTGGAGATACTATCGTAACAACAGGAACAATAATAGTAGTTGATGCACCTGACATTATAGTTTCTACCAATGATATTCAATTGTTTTGTTCCACTTCAGGAATAACAATACCATCTTCAGCAACGGGAGGGTTAGCACCCTATGGGTATGTATGGTTGAATATGAATGGAGATACTATTGGGTATAATCAAAACCTTACTACACCTGTAAATCAGACAGATACTTTTATTGTGACAGTTACAGATAGCTGTAATCTTTCTGTAGGATATGATACAGTAGTTGTTATTGTAAATGTTAATCCTTTAATTGTTACTGCGGGTAATGACACAACCTTGTTTTGTTTAGGTCAATCAGCAAATCTTAATGGAACAGTATCTGGTGGGAATCCTGGGTATTCATATAATTGGATGCCAGGAAACATTTCCTCACCTAACTTTTCTATTTCAAATGTAAATAGCTCTGTAACCTTTATTTTTACAGTAACGGACCAATGTAATACCTCCGTTTCTGACACAGTTGAAGTAATAGTTGATTACACTCCAATTAGTATTAATGGAAATTCTGGTAATCAAGTATTACAATGTGAAAACAATGATCACTTTTTAGATATATATACTATTCCAACAAATGGAACACTACCCTATTCTTATTTATGGAGTAACACGAGTACAGATAGCTTAGTAGCAGTTAATGTTACCAACCCAACTACTTTCACTGTTACAGTAACTGATGCTTGTAATGTTTCAGCTACTGACACCATACTATTTACATTTGCACCTTATACACCTATGTCATTAGGCATTCAAGTTGTTGATAGTATTTGTGTTGGATCAGAAACTCCTTTAGCAGCAGGGATTACGAATGGATTACCACCTTATAGTTTCGTTTGGAATGATGGAGTTAATTTCTCTGCAATAACTAATCCTGCTATTTATTCATCACTTTTAAGTGGAACACAAATCATAACGCTTTCTGTTAGGGATCAATGTGGAATAATTGAAGAAATTACAAGAACATTGGAAGTTATTCCTTGTGAAATTGCTATTCCAAATGTGATAACACCTAATGGAGACGGTATGAATGATTATTTAGTATTTTCAAACCTTCAATATTATCCAAAAAATAAATTAGTTATTTTTAATCGTTGGGGTAAGAAAATATTTGAAAAAAATGGGTATCAAAATGATTGGAATGGAGGTGGGTATAGTGATGGAACTTATTTCTATATTTTGGAACTTAATGATAATGCTAATAAAGTTTATAAAGGCTCACTTAGTTTACTAAAATAATATTTTTGACGAGATAATCAAACCATTAACTAATTCACTTTAAATATGGAAATGAAGTTTAATGAATATTCTAGATTTAGTAAATTATTTTTTTTCACTGTATTTTTAATTTCTTCAATTATTACATACGCTCATGATAATCAAGAGTCTGATTATCATTTCACTCAAAATGCAGGTCAACTTAATCAAAAAGTAAAATATCATTGTAAATTGCATATTGGAGATATTTATTTTGAAAAAAATAAATTCACTTTCGATATGTATTCTGCTGAAGATATCGAACAATTGGACAAAATAAGACACCAACCAGATCTTAGAAATGCTTTTGGTAAAAAACCTTTTAAAATCAGAAAACATGCATATAGCATGGAATTTTTAGGTTCAAATTTATCAACCGAAATTATTGCTACTAATAAATTATCCTATAATAAAAACTACATCAAAGGAAACAATCCAAGCAATTGGTATTCTGATGTATATTCCTATGAAAAAATAACATACTTAAACACTTACAACAATATTAATGTTGATGTTTATAGTGCAAATGATTATTTGAAATATGATTTTATCGTTAAAAAAGGAGGAAATCCGAAAGACATTAAAGTAGAATATGAAAATGTTAATGCTATAAAATTAAAAAATGGAATTTTAGAAATAACCTTGTCAACAGGCATTGTTAAAGAATTAGCACCAATTGCCTACCAAAATATTAATGGTAAAAAGGTAGATGTTGCTTGTTCTTTTATATTGGAAGGAAAAAAATTATCTTTTAATTTGCCAAACTCTTACAATTTAGGGTATGATTTAATCATAGATCCTACTTGGATTTTTTCTACATTAACAGGTTCATCAGCAGATAATTGGGGATTTACAGCTACTTATGATGCTAATGGAAATTTTTATGGAGGAGGAATTGCTTTTGGGAGCGGTTATCCAGTTTCGGTAGGAGCTTATGATATTTTATTTGGTGGAAATGTTGATGCAGTTATTACAAAGTTTAACCCAACAGGAACTTCAATAGTGTATTCAACATTTATTGGAGGAAACAACGCAGATCAACCTCATAGTTTAATTACAGATGCAGATAGTAATTTAATTATTTTAGGTGTTACTTCATCAACAGACTTTCCAACAACAGCTCTTTCTTTTGACCAAACTTTTAATGGAGGAACTAATTTCACTGAAGATGGGATTACTTATGGGAATGGAACAGATATTTTTGTAACAAAACTAAATAATACAGGCACAGGATTAATTGGAAGTACTTATTTAGGAGGTTCTTCTAATGACGGCTTTTCTTTAAATGCAAACTTGAAATATAATTATGCAGACCACGCAAGAGGAGAAGTAATATTGGATGCTAATAATGATGTTTATATTGCTTCATCTACATTTTCAAATAATTTCCCAACAACTTTAGGTGTTTATAGTCAAACACCATTTGGAGGTTATGATGGAGTTGTGGCAAAATTATCTACAAATTTAGGAGCTTTAACTTGGTCAACTTATGTTGGTGGCTCTGGTGGTGATGCAGCCTATTCAATTAGGGTGGATGACGTAAATAATGCTACTTTTGTTTGTGGAGGAACAACAAGCAGTAATTTAGGAGCAACTACTGGAGTAATAGGACCTACATTTTCAGGTTCGGTAGATGGTTTTATTGCCAAATTTAATAATACAAATGGTTCACTAGCAGCACTCACGTATGTTGGAACAAATTCCTACGATCAAACATACATTATAGAAATAGATCAATATCAAGATGTTTATGTTGTTGGTCAAACTAACGGAAACTATCCTGTAACTTCAGGTACTTATAATAATGTTGGAGCAAATCAATTTATTCATAAAATGAATAATAGTTTAACTGTTAGTGATTTTAGTACCGTTTTTGGTAGTGTAAATAGTTCAACCATAAACATCTCTCTAACTGCTTTTTTGGTCGATAATTGCGATAATATTTATGTTGGAGGTTGGGGAGGTAATGTAAATAGTTTTGGTGTAGCAGGAGGAAATACTTTTAATATGCCAATTACCTCAAATGCTCTTCAATCTACTACCGATGGTAGTGATTTTTATTTTATGGTTTTGGATAGAGATGCCCAAAACTTATTGTATGGAACTTATTTTGGAAGCCCTTCGGCAGATGAACATGTTGATGGAGGAACAAGTCGGTTTGATAAAAGAGGAACTATTTATGAAGGAGTATGTGCTGCTTGTGGAAATAGCAATTTCCCTACATCACCAGGAGCTTATTCAAGTACGAATAACTCATCCAACTGTAATTTCGGAGCAATTAAAATTGGCTTAGACTTTCAAGGTGTTATAGCTAGTGCAAATATCCCTCCTAATATTACACTTTGTGGAGCACCTTACATCGTTAATTTTACATCAAGTGGAAATCCTATACCACCTAATCATTTTTGGGATTTTGGAGATGGAGTTGGAACATCCAACCTTGCAAATCCTGTTTATACTTACGCTGACACAGGTAGTTATCAAATAATGTATGTAGCAATAGATTCTGCATCTTGCAACATTGCAGATACAATATATTTCAATGTTAATATTCTCTTGAACGATTCTTTAAATGCTCAGTTTATCATTCCACCCTATAATCCATGCACAGATAGTTTAACAATATTTTTAAATTTTACTGGTTCTGGAGCAGATTCTTTATATTGGAATATGGGTAATGGAACAACATTCATTAATGATACATCCATTATCTACACCTATACAACAGCAGGAACTTACATAGTTACTTTAGAAGCTTATGACTTATTTTGTAATACAACATTTACCCTTACAGATACAGTAGATTTTAATCCAGTTTCTACCATAGTAAATGCAGTCGTACCACCTAATATATTGCTATGTACAACACCATTAACAGTCAATTTTACAGGAAATACGCCATCACCTCCAAATAGTTATTGGGATTTTGGAGATGGTATTGGTACATCCTCTCAAACTAATCCAGCTTATACTTATTCGAACCAAGGCACTTATAATGTGATGTATGTTGCTATAGATTCATCCACTTGTAATATTGCTGATACAGCCTATTTTAGCGTTGAATTAACACAAGCACCCCCTTTTTCTGCATTGTTAGATTTTAATCCTCCACCTCCATGTGGCGTAGATTCCTTTAAGGTGGAGTTAAAATTCACTGGCACTGGAGCAGATTCTTTGTTTTGGGATATGGGAGATGGCACACAATTTATTAATGTAGATTCGGCAGTCTATTTATACTCAAATCCTGGATTATATATCATAACATTTTTTGCTTTTAATGAATTATGTCAATTTTCATCAACCATAACTAATGAAGTTATATTTACAGAATTTACTGAAACAGAAAGCATTATACCTAATGTGTTTACACCAAATGGTGATGGAATTAATGATCAGCTTCAAATTGTTGGTATTGACAACACCCAAGATTATAGTATTAAAATATATAATAGGTGGGGAAGAAAAGTGTATGAAGGTACAAACGCTCTTGCTCATTGGGATGGGGGAAATTCTAAAGCAGGAACCTATTTCTATGAATTAATTTATACTGATATTTGTAGCGATGAAAAAAAATTAGTTACAGGTTATGTAACATTATTTAAATAAATTTCATGCAACCATTTTACTTTAATCGAAGTCTTACTTTAGATAATCAATAATAAATTTATAGTTAATAAAATCACAAAAATCAACAATGAAAAAACAACTCTTCTCTTACCTATTTTTAGGAATAATTTCTTTACAAGGATTTGCTCAAAACCAAAATCTTCCTACTATAGATAGTAAATCGTATGAAAAAATGAAGCAAGAAGGAAGACTTCCTTTAAATGCAGTTTTTAATCAAGCAGGCTCTTTTGCTCCTTCAATAGAAGATATCAAAAATGCTTTTTCTAAAAAAAGTGGAGGAGATAAAGATGGTCCAGAAACTACTTGTGGTTGTTATGTTCAACCCGATAGTACATACACATTAGCAATGGCTCCAAATGACGATGGAAGTACAGCTTTGTTAAGCATTCCTTTCACTTTTTGTTTATATGGAACAAATTACACCAATTTATATATTAATAATAATGGGAATATTTCGTTCGGTACTCCTTATGGGACATTTTCATCATCTCCATTTCCTTCAGCTAGTTATGTAATGGTTGCTCCTTTTTGGGGTGATGTGGATACTCGAGGAATAGGTACTGTGAAATATAAAATAACCCCAACAGCCATGTATATCAATTGGGATAATGTGGGTTACTTTAGTATGGCGACTGATAAAGTAAATACATTTCAATTAATTATTACTGACGGTACTGACCCTGTTTTACCAAACGGAAACAATATAGCATTTTGTTATGGAGATATGCAATGGACAACAGGCTCTGCTTCTGGTGGTGTTGGTGGTTTTGGAGGAACGCCATCTACCGTTGGAGCAAACAAAGGAGACGGTGTTAACTTTATTCAATTAGGTCGTTTTGACCAGCCTGGAGCGGCTTATGATGGTCCTTTTGGTGCAAATGATGGAGTGAGTTGGTTAGATAATCAATCTTTTTATTTTAATGTATGTGGAACTACTAATATTCCTCCAATAGCAAACTTTATTCCTAATGTAGGAGGAGGAGGTTGCGATTCAATATCTATTTGTGGAATGAATGACACCTTATTAATAAATGCCATGTTTTTGTCGCCTGAAAACGGACAAACTACAACAATAAACATTAACTTTAATGGTTCGCCTGGTTTTACCACTTTAAATAATACACCTGGAAACCCAGCTACAGCTTTAATTCAAGTTGTTTCTTCACCAGCAAATGCAGGAATGAATACAATAACTTTTACCGCAACAGATAATGGTACTCCAGCAGGAGTAACAGTTGTAAATTATAATGTGTTTGTAGATACAACTGGGCTTGCCAATTTTAATCCTGTAATTAATGGAAACTTAGAGTTTTGTGAAGGACAAAATACAACATTAACAGTAAGTCCTACTACCTATGATAGCTATTTCTGGAACGATGGGTCAAATGGAAATTCAATTGTAGTAGATTCTACTGGGCAATATTGGGTAACTGCTAATTGGAATGGTTGCTCAAAAACAGTAGTTGTTGATGTGGTTGAACATCCAGCACCTGCACCTGTAATTCAGGGTGCTTTATTTACGTGTACTTCAAATCCAACAACGCTTTATATAGTTGATTCAACTGGTTTATATACAAGTATTGTTTGGTCAAACTCAAGTACAAATGATTCTATTTCTGTGTTGAGTGGAACATTCACAGTAACGGTAACAGATACAAATGGTTGTATAGGAACATCTCCAGCTGTTACAGTAACAAATTCAACACCAACGGTTACAATTTCAGGGGTAACTCCTATTTGTGCAGGGAGTTCACTCACATTAACTGCCGTTCCTTCCTTGCCTTCTGGAGCAAGTTACTTATGGTCGAATGGAGGAGTGAATGCTTCTACTGTTGTTAATACTTCTGGAAGTATTTATGTTACTGTAAGCTACAGCAATGGTTGTTCAGCATCTGATACTGTTCAAATTACAGTTATTAATCCTGTAACAAGTGCTCAAAGTCCTTCCATTTGCCAAGGGGATAACTTTACTTTACCTGGAGGGCAGGTTGTAACTCAATCAGGAACTTATTTAGATACGCTTGTAGCTGCTTCTGGTTGCGATAGTATTATTACAACAAATTTAAATGTTATTCCATTAGTTGACGCAACAATATCTTCCGTTAGCAATTTGTGTGAAGATGGTGCTATAATAAATTTATCAGCTGCTACAGGTGGTGGGGTTTGGAGTGGAAACGGTATTGTAAATAGTGCTAATGGGCAATTTAATCCAAGTGTTGCAGGAGTGGGTATTCATCAAATAATATATACAGTAAGTACGATGTGTGGAAACGCTGACACCATAAATATTACGGTAAATCCAGTTCCTGATTTTTCACTTGCATCGTTAGAAGATACTTGCCTTTCTAGTAGAGGAACAATTTTTAGTACTATCATTTCTGGAACACCTGTATTTACTTATTTATGGAGTAGAGGCGATAATAGTCAACATTTAATAAACGTGTTAGCAGGTAATTATGCTCTTGTTGTTACTGATGGCAATGGCTGTTCTAAAACAGAACATATCATAGTTGAAAATATTTCTAATGTTTGTGATATCATAGTACCTAATGTGATAACTCCTAATGGAGATGGAATGAACGACAATCTTGTCTTTATAAATTTAGAGTTTTTTCCAAAAAACAATTTAGTTGTTTTTAATCGTTGGGGTAAGAAAATTTTCGAGAAAAATGGGTATCAAAATGACTGGAATGGTGGAGGTCATAATGATGGCACTTATTTCTTTATTCTCGAATTAAATGATAATGCGAATACGGTTCATAAAGGAACGCTTTCAATATTAAAATAATAAGGTTTTAGTGATTGATTATAAAAAAAATCCGTTGAAATTTTTTCAACGGATTTTTTTATTTTGTAGATTGGACTTTAAACAACTTCTTTAAATTAGAAGGTATTTCACAAACAGGAATAGGTAACATTTTATGTCGATTAATAGTGTTTAATCGCCTGTAAATTGCCAACACTTCTTTTTGTCTTTGGGTGTTATTTTCTTCTCCAATTTTATTATCAACAACATTCATTGCCCATTCTAATTCAGGATATGATGCTCCAATTTGGTCTTCATCAGTACGATCATCGCCCCAAAGTCCATCGGTTGGAGGTGCTAGTAAGATAGCTTCTTTAATACCTAAAAATTGAGCAAGTTCATATACTTCCGATTTTAAAAGATTTGCAATAGGACTTAAATCAACGCCTCCATCACCATATTTTGTAAAGAATCCAACACCAAAATCTTCAATTTTGTTGCCAGTTCCCAACACCAAACAATTATGCAAAGCAGCAAAGTAATAAAGTGTTGTCATTCTTAACCTCGACCTCGTATTTACCAAAGACATATTTCTGTCCTGCTCATTTTTAACTTTAGGAACAGCCTGTAAAAAAGCATCAAAAACAGGAGTTAATTCTACTTCTTGAGAAGAAACATTTGGGAAATTATTTTTTAAAAAATTAATATGTTCTTTGGCTCTAGTTACTTGATTTTTATTTTGATAAATAGGCATTTCAACACATATCAATGGAAGCCCTGTTTTGGCACCAAGTGTTGAGGTTAAAGCAGAATCTATTCCTCCAGAAATACCAATTACAAACCCTTTCGTATTCGAATTTCTAGCGTAATCAATTAGCCAATTAACAATATGATTTACTACTGTTTCTGAATTCATTCTTAAAAATAGATACCTAAATCTAAAGAAAAATAATTTAGTGTTGCATTGGCTTTTTTACTTTTAAATGCAGGAGTTCCATCTAAGTTTAATACCGCATTTCCATTTGCATCCAATTGATGAACTTTGTTGCTTAATGTATTAATGAAACCATTGTTGAATGTTAATCCAAACATAATTGCTGTATTACCAGAAATGCTATATTCAGCACCAATACCAACAATTAACCACATATTAAATAAAGAAATATCACTTTTAATGCTTTCATCATTTCTTGAGACATTTTGATTTTTATAATCAAAATCACCTTTTGCACTATAATTAATTCCAGTTTTAAATCCAAAATTTCCATAATAAGTTAAATACCCTATTTCATTTGTTCGTAGTTTTAATGATAGAGGTATTTCAATATATTTTAGGTTATAGGATTGGTTAATTCGAGTTGGTGTATAAATACTGGTGTTGGGTTCATTATAAACTCCTGAATAACTCAAATTACCTCCTAGAGAGGTTAAGCTGAATCCTGTAGAAAATAAATAATTTTTAGCAAGAAAAAATTCAGCAGACAACCCATAAGCAAAGCCTATTCGTGGACCATTCTTTTCATATCTATCTGAACTTGCATTCATCCAAGAAACATTAGGAGAGAAATGCAATCCAAATCTAAAAGACCTATCATCATCTTCTTGTGCAGAAAGGTTGGAAATTATTGTGGTAAATAGTATTAAAGTGATTAATTTTGGAATTTTCATAACCATTAGTTTTTGAATTAATATACAGCAAATTTATACAAATTATTTAGATGAAAAATAAGTTTTATTTATCCACCTTAGTATTTTTATTTTTAGGAGTGCACTCGTGTTACAATAACCCTTTAGATATTGATGTTTCTGCTGTTGAATTAAATCTAGAAGTAAAGTCTTTTGAAAAAGACCTCTTTTTGAAGGCGGGAAATTTATCAAATGATGAAATTGAAAAACTTGCAGTAAATTATCAACCTTTTTTTGATGACTTCACAAATGAAATTATAAATATAGGAGATGCACGAAGAGGAGGTTTTAATTTCTTAATTAATGCATTTAGAACCGACCCCGAGATTAGAGATGTTTATGCTGATGTGCAAAAACAATTTTCCGATTTTTCCCCCTATCAAAAAGAGTTAACAGATGCTTTTAAACATTATAAGCATTATTTTCCTAAAGAAGAAATTCCAACCATAATCACTTATATTTCAGGGTTTAATTATGCAATTGCAACAGGCAAAAATTATTTAGGTATTGGGTTAGATATGTTTTTAGGAAAAGATTATAAACCTTACATTCAATTGCAATTACCTGAATATAAGCGAGAAATAATGACTAAGGATTATTTGGTTTCTAGTGTTTTATTGGGATGGATTTCTACCGAATATGAAATGCAAGAAACGCAACCAAATTTACTGTCGGAAATGATACATCAAGGGAAAATAATTTATTTATTGGACGCACTTATTCCTAAAGAAAAAGCATCAAAAAAAGTGAGTTATACTGAAGAACAATACAACTGGTGTAAACAAAATACAAAGCAAATTTGGTTTTATTTGATGGACAATAAATTACTTTTCACTAAAGAGACTTCGCAAATAATTAAATTTATGGGAGAAGCTCCATTCACTCAAGGTTTTCCAGAAGGTTCGCCAGGAAGAATTGGACATTGGATGGGTTGGGAAATTGTAAAGGCTTATATGGAAACTAACCCAAAAGTATCACTTACTCAATTAATGCAAGAAACTGACGCACAACTTATTCTTAATAAATCGAACTATAAACCGTAAGTTAATGTAGCAATTTAATTAATGGAACAATTTAAAAATCTGCGATAATCTGCGAAATCTGCGGGCAAAAAAATGTAATCAAAAAATATGAAAAAATCAGAAATAAACATAAAAGTAACCCTTGACGACAACCATATTCCTGAAAAAATTGAATGGGACTCAACCGATACGGGAGAGAAAAATTCAGAATGTAAAGCATTAATGCTCAGTCTTTGGGATGCTAAAGAAAACAACACACTTCGTATTGATTTGTGGACAAAACAACTGATGATTGACGAAATGAAACACTTCTTTTTTCAATCGTTAATCACAATGGGTGATACGTATGAACGAGCAACAAGTGATGCTGAAACAGCTGAAGAAATAAGGGCTTTTAGTAAAAAATTAGGTGAAAAAATATTAAATGAAAAATGATAGATAATAGTTTAATACAAAAATACAACATTGCCGGTCCAAGATATACCAGCTATCCAACCGTTCCTTTTTGGGACGAATCAGGAATTGATTACAATGATTGGTTAAAAACATTGCAACAATCGTTTGCAGAAAGCAACAAAAAAGAAGGAATCAGCCTTTATATACACTTGCCTTTTTGCGAAAATTTATGCACTTTTTGTGGATGTCACAAACGTATTACCAAGCAGCACAATGTTGAAGAACCATATATAGAAACTGTTTTAAAAGAGTGGAAATTGTATTGTGATTTACTACCAGAAAAACCGCTTATCAAAGAAATCCATTTAGGAGGTGGAACCCCCACTTTTTTTAGTCCAGAAAATTTAGAACAACTTATAAACGGAATTTTTGAAACTGCTGAAAAGTGTCAAAAATATGAATTTAGTTTTGAAGGACATCCCAACAATACAACAGAGAAACACCTAATAAAACTAAATGAATTAGGTTTTACAAGGAGCAGCTTTGGAGTGCAAGATTATGACCCAAAAGTGCAAAAAACAATTAATAGAATTCAGCCCTTCGAAAAAGTAGAACAAGCTACATTAAACTCAAGAAAATACGGTTATAATTCTGTAAGTCATGATTTAGTTTTTGGTCTTCCTCATCAAACAAAAGAAAGTATAATAAATACGATAACTAAAACAAAAGAGCTAAAGCCAGATAGAATTGCTTTTTATAGTTATGCTCATGTGCCATGGGTAAAAGGTGTTGGTCAGAGAGGTTATGATGAAAATGATTTGCCTTCAGCAGAAGAAAAGCGAGTGTTATATGAAACTGGTAAACAGTTGCTTGCTGAATTAGGTTACGTTGAAATTGGAATGGATCACTTTGCACTTCCTACCGATTCTATGTTTGAAGCAATGAAAAACAAAACATTGCATCGTAATTTTATGGGATATACAGCAAGTAAAACGCAACTTATGATAGGATTAGGTATGAGTGCTATTAGTGATTCATGGTATAGTTTTGCTCAAAATGTAAAAACAGTAGAAGAATATACTGAAATAGTTAATAATGGTGCTTTACCAATTTTCAGAGGTCATTTACTTACAAAAGAAGATTTGGTTATTAGAAAACATATTTTGAATATTATGTGTCATTTTGAAACTTCATGGGAAGATGATGGGATGAAATTTCCTGAATTAAACGATTGTTTAGCTCGATTAGGAGAAATGGAACAAGATGGTTTGGTGAAAATATCTTCAAAAGGATTAACGCTGCCAGAAAAAGCTCGACCATTTGTGCGGAATGTTTGTATGGCTTTTGATTTACGATTACTCCGAAATCAACCAACAACACGAATTTTTTCGATGACTATTTAGAGTTTGTCCAAAATGTCCTATTTCTTCGTTATTTTCGTTTTTTAAATCAGCCATCCCGATAGATTCGGGACTCCTGAATTTAAAAAACTTCAAAACCTCGAACTCGAACATTCTGACTCAAACTCTCGACTTTATGGACGGACACAATTTAATTAATTACAAATTCTATCATTAACAAAAATGAACACACATCACATAAATAAAAATTGGTTAACACTTAAAGAGATTAACGATTTACTTATTTCAACTAAAAAAATTGAATTATCAGTTGAAGCAACAGAAGCTATAGAAAAATGTAGAACCTATTTAGATGAAAAACTAAGCAGACACGATAAACCTATTTACGGCATCAACACAGGTTTTGGTTCATTGTGCGATACACAAATTTCTAACGACCAATTAGAGCAATTACAAAAGAATTTAGTAATGTCGCACGCTTGTGGTTTAGGAGAAGAAGTCCCTCAGGAAGTTGTTCAGCTCATGTTGTTGCTCAAAATTCAGGGATTAAGTTATGGCAATTCAGGCGTTCAATTAGCAACCGTTCAGCGATTAATAGATTTTTATAATAATGGCGTTTATCCAGTGGTTTATCAACAAGGTTCCTTAGGAGCCTCGGGTGATTTAGCTCCCTTGGCTCATTTATCATTACCCTTATTAGGCTTAGGAGAAGTAGTGGTTGATGGTAAAAAATATTCGGCAGCCGAAATCAACAAAAAGTTTAATTGGGAGCCAATTCAATTAAAATCTAAAGAAGGATTGGCATTGCTTAACGGAACGCAGTTTATGAGTGCTTATGGCGTATATTCGTTGCTGAAAGCCAAAAAAATATCCACTTTTATGGATGTAGTGGCAGCCATTTCTTTAGAAGCGTATGATGGTAGAGTAGAACCTTTTAATGAATTAATTCATAAGGTAAGACCGCATAACGGACAATTTATTACTTCAAGAAACATATTAAAAGTTATTGAGGGAAGTGAAATTGCTGCTCAAGATAAAAAACATGTTCAAGACCCTTATTCTTTTAGATGTATTCCACAAGTTCATGGAGCTTCAAAAGATGTTATTACGCATGTGCAAAAAGTGTTTGAAACGGAAATTAATTCTGTAACCGATAATCCAACTATTTTTCCTGAGGAAGATGAGGTAATTTCAGCAGGAAATTTTCACGGGCAACCGTTGGCAATGGCATTAGATTATTTAGGAATTGCTATCGCAGAATTAGGAAGCATTTCGGAAAGAAGAATTTACAAACTCATTGGCGGGACAAGAAATTTACCTCCATTTTTAGTGTCAAATCCAGGGTTAAACAGTGGTTTTATGATTCCTCAATATGCAGCAGCATCTGTAGTAAGTCAAAATAAACAATTGGCTACACCTTGCTCTGTAGATACGATAGATTCTTCCAACGGACAAGAAGACCATGTTAGCATGGGAGCGAATGCAGCTACTAAAGTTGCCCGAATGATGGATAATTTGGAAAAAATTGTAGGAATAGAATTGTTAAATGCAGCACAAGCATTGGCGTTTAGAAAACCATTGAAATCATCTGATTATATAGAAAATTTAATAGCAGCATACAGAGATGAAGTTCCATTTGTAGAACAAGACATAGAAATGCATCTTGTTATTCAAAAAAGTATAGCTTTTGTTAAAGGTAAATGTACTGAAATGACTATAAAAGATTTTGTTTAAAACAATGAAAAATATCATTTATATTTTACTAATTTCCTTAACTATGGCTTGTACACAACAATCGCAAGAGAAAGAAGCTATTTTGAGAGTGATGAGCCAACAAGAGCAAGACTGGAACAATGGGGACATTGATGCTTTTATGCAAGGCTATTGGCAGTCAGATTCGTTACTATTTGTTGGAAAAAATGGAATTAAGTCCGGTTGGCAAACTACCTTAGAGAACTACAAGAAATCTTATCCCGATACATCTACTATGGGCAAACTTTCTTTTGCAATAGAAAAATTGGAAGTGGAAAACCAAGCTGCTTTTATGCTGGGTAAATGGAATGTTACTCGCGAAAGTGGAAATATTGGTGGGTATTTTACACTTTATTGGAAAAAAATTGAAGGAAAGTGGGTGATTGTGTTAGATCATACTAGTTAATAAAAAACTAGGTTTTCTATTAAAAGTTACTAAAATCCACAAAAATGTGTTCAAAATCCACAAACTATAAGTCTAATATTTTCAACACATATTGTTAATAATTTAATAATCCTTTAGCCTTTTAATTATAAATTGTGTTTTGAAAAATTTAGTAATATTGCTCACATAATTTAAAAACTAAAAAAATCATGAAAAAGAAAACACTACT
>Ga0210006_1001757_pt1 | contig 14679 bp, 15 predicted proteins | sample CryGey02umfilter_2_FD_185452 | JGI IMG/M metagenome (GOLD analysis project Ga0210006, IMG submission 185452) | Groundwater microbial communities from aquifer in Utah, USA - Crystal Geyser 4/10/14 0.2 um filter (SPAdes) (version 3) | ecosystem: Environmental > Aquatic > Deep subsurface >... | reverse complement strand
ATAGGGAAGATGAAGATATGGAAAATCGCCGCGGACAGATACAGGAACTCACTGAAAAGGCACACTCTGATGTTCAGGAACATCGCCGGACTCCAGAACATGATGTTTGCCTGACCGTGGCGGGCAGAGTAAAATTCAGCGTGTCTGGGGAATGGCTAATTGTGCAGAAAGTCTAATGTCTTCGATTTCTTCTCTTGAGTGATTTTAGCTAACTACTTTTTTGAGTTGTTTTCTAAATAATTTTGTTGGAATAATTTTATACTTTCTCATCGTCATCGGGTTCATTTAGGATATCTTCAAACATTTCGTGGGCATTGCTATAGGCTTTTGCTGTTCCATTTTTGATGTCCTCGTCTAACTCTTTCATAGTCTCCACTATTTCATTTTTTAATTTCAAAGTCAATCCACACTCATCGTTCAAATAACTTTTGAAGAACTGGGCAATTAAGGCGGTTAATGTAAGCCCTTCTTTTTTAGCCTTTTTCTGAGCTTTTGACTTGAGAACAGGATCTAAATTGATGGTTAAAGTACTCATGATACTAATATTATACTGATTATATACTTATAATATCAGTATTATGATAAAAATCAAGACCCGTATGGATTACCAAAGTCTAAAACGACAATTTCTCAAAAGAACTGTGCTATCAACATCAATCAGGCGGATTGATAACGGGCGGCCGTAGCTCGATCGCGAGCTGTCCGAGCTTTTTCACCCCTTATAGCCACCTCTTTTGATTCCAGAAGACGCCTCAACGGATCCTGAACCTTTCGACCGGAAAATTGAGATTGAAGGTCAGCGCGAAAACGGTCGATTCTTTCACGATAACTTCCTAAATTTGCTCCTGTAACCACGTTGCAAATATCTCCTAAGGTTAAATCTTGTAAACCCGCCCCTTCTGGATGAAGAGCTGTACTCATTCGTTCAGCCAAAGTGGAGATTTGCCCCTGTCACCGGAAACACCTCACCTGTTTCCATATCCACCCTAAAAAAATGAAGACTCTCGGCTCCAGGATGAGAGGTGTATAATGAAAAATGAACCTCGGTTGCCCGTCGAACCACCCCGCCCCTTCCTTTATCAGACGTATGAAAGCGAATGGCTTGCCTGATTTGTAACCTTAAAAGCTGTTCCGCCATCATTGGAGAAGCCGGTACTGGATCGGGTCTTGAAAACGGAGGAACAAAAGGTGGAGTCATGGCAAATTTATAATCGTGCCATAGATTAAATTAAAACAAAAAAGCATGTCAATAAAAAAATATAACCGTGTTTTTTTATTTAACTCTGTAACTTATCTATTTCAATCTTTAGTGCCACTTCGATAACTCTGATTTCTTCTGCCGTTACACCCACTTTTGCAAGATCATTTATATCACCAAACCCCACTTGGATTGAGGGTGATATGATCATTAGCCCCGGTCCAAAAGCAACCTCAGGTCAACCTTGATGATGCTTGGACGATCACATCTTTCCAATCCCAATCCGTATTTGGATGCCGTTGAAACAGAAAATACCCGGAAGCGGCGATCATGGCGGCATTGTCGGTGCAATAAATGAGATTTTTGGGGTAAATAAGGGAGATGTTTTCGGGTAATTTTTGGCGTGTGACCTCGCGCAGAAGCAGGTTGGCGGAAACTCCGCCCGCCAAATGGATTTCGGAAACGTCGTGAGCTTCCGCGGCGGCGATGAGTTTATCGGAAAGCACGTCGACAACAGCCATCTGAAAACCGGCGGCCAGATCGGCGATTTGTTTTTCGGAAGGCTCTTCCAGTAATTTTACTTCGCGCAAGACGGCGGATTTAAGACCGGAAAAAGAGAAGTTGAAGCGATTGTCTTTATCTAATTGAGCCCGAGGAAAAGCGTAGGCATCGGGCCGACCTTCAATTGCCGTCTTGGCAATGACAGGCCCTCCGGGAAATCCAAGGTTGAGCATACGGGCGACTTTATCGAACGCCTCCCCGGCCGCATCGTCGAGTGTTTCGCCGATCACTTCAAAATCGTGATGGCCTTTCATGAGCACGAGTTCGTTGTGCCCGCCGGAAACGGTGAGAATGAGAATGGGGAATCGGGGATCTTCTTTGCGATCGATAAAGTTGGCATAAATATGCCCGGAAACATGATGAACAGGGATAAGGGGTTTTTGATGAATGTATGCCAATGTTTGCGCGGTGTTTACCCCCACAAGCAATGCGGCAACAAGACCAGGTGCATGAGTGACCGCAATGACGTCGACATCAAGCCAAGTGGCTGAGGCGTCGGAAAGTGCCCTATCGATGACAGGGGAAATCTGACGAAGGTGCTCCCTCGCGGCGACTTCCGGAACCACCCCACCGGTTTGCCGATGAAGATCCAGGGAGCTGGCGATCACGTTACTGAGCACTTCCGTGCCATTGCGGACAATGGAAGCGGCTGTTTCGTCACACGATGTTTCGATACCGAGAATGAGCATAAATAATGTTTACTGAATATTCCAATTGATAAGCCTATTGGTGAACCCATTGGTAACCGATTAGAGCAATAATCAAAAGAAAGTATACCAAATCCCTCCATAACTTACAGTTAAGCAACATACATTTTTTCTATTTAGATGTTTCCCGTTCCGATTTCTTGGTGAATACAAGGGGTATAAAACAGGATTTTTTATTTTTTAGAGGAATATTATAGGTCTATTTACAGAAACCAGCTCACATTATTCGAAGATCTTAGTCTGATACCTCGCAGCTTGCTGGGGGGTAGTTCATTTGACCGGTCTCCGCTGAAAGAGTACGAACCGCCGCATCGTGGGCTATCCGGAAGACATCTTCGGCATGAGGAACCAGATCACGATGAAAAATTCTGACATCGATGGCTCCCTGCATGATTCTGGACGGATATTCGAACATATTTTTGAACTTACTATTTACATAGTAAAATATTTTAATTTTTAAGTCAAATAAAACTCACAAAAAATGACATCGATAAATTCATTGTTGTTTTTTAAAATGGCAGGCGTAAAATAGACTCATGTTTTCCTCCCTCCTCCTTCAGCATGGGGCGCTCATCATCTCTTTGATTGTTTTTATCGCTGTTTTTTCGATCATCGTTTTGGAGTGGTTCGACAAAACCGTTGCCGCGATGGCGGGTGGTATTTTTTTGATTCTTTCACGCGTGATCACTTTTGATCAAGCTGTGGAAGCAGTGAATTTTGAGATCATCGCTCTTTTGGGTGCCATGATGATCATCGTCCAAATCGCTCAGGAATCCGGTTTGTTCACACTCGTCAACTTCAAGTTGGCCAAATACTCACGCGGGAACCCTTTTTTGATCTTTCTCTTTTTCACGCTTGTTACCGCGTTTGCCTCCGCCTTTTTAGACAATGTGACGACCATTTTGATTGTCGCGCCTCTTACTATTTCTCTTGTACGGGGAATGGGATACAACCCTTTTCCCTTTTTGATTGCGGAAATCATGCTCTCTAACATTGGCGGCGCGTTAACACTGGTGGGTGATCCACCCAATGTGCTTGTGGGAACCGCGGTTGGCCTTTCGTTCAATAGCTTCATTGTGAATCTTTCTATTCCTATTTTTATAATCATTGTGGTGACACTGTTGTTGTTTTACATCATCCGCTGGGCAGATCTAAAACCGATTCGTCATCATTTACCAAAGTTGTTTTTGAGCAATGTGCTGTTGCAGAAAATCCAGTATGAACATCAAAAAACACCTCTCGACAAAATGTATATGATTAAGGTGACAACCGTGCTTGTTTTGACTGTTCTTGGGTTCCTTTTTCAGTTCGCGCTCCATTTGCCCATCGCGTCAATCGCCTTGACCGGCGCTTTTGTTCTGATGCTGGTCGTACACAAAAGGATTCATGCTCATCATATTTTCAGCTCTATCGAATGGCCCACACTTGGGTTTTTTGCAGGTCTTTTTGTGATCGTTTCCGGATTGGAACACACGGGCGTACTCGAAATGATTGCCGCCTCCATTGTTCAACTGACTTCGAATTTTAATGTTCTGCTCTTGCTGATTTTATGGAGTGCCGGGCTTTTTTCGATGGTGATCGACAACATTCCTTTTGTCACGGTGATGATTCCGATTTTAGCGAATGTTAAAGTTCACTTTTCCGCTGATCCTCATGTGGAACTCTTGTGGTGGGCGCTCATTTTGGGAGCCGCGCTTGGCGGCAATGGAACCATGATCGGCGCTTCCGCGAATGTAATCGGTGTTGATATCGCGCGTAAAAACGGAGTTGATATTACTTTTTGGGGCTATTTTAAATACAGCTTTCCTCTCACATTGGTCGCCCTTGCGATTTGTTCCGCTTATCTTTTAATACGAGCTAACTATTTCTAATGTTCAGGATCAATTATCGGCGTTATTCCGTGAGATCGAGATCGATCTGGGAACCCATGATTTCTGTATTCTTGTGCTGGACGCGCTGAAGGATGCCCTGAGGCATTATCAATGTGAGGATCAAGCCTGTTTCGTGGAGCAATTTGATGCTATTTTTACCTTGACTCTTGGGGTAAAGCCGAAGTACGCGATTCTGATCGACAGTTTTTACAAGATTCAGAAACACATCCGTTCTAAAAGCTCTATTCGTGAGTTACTGGAGGTGATCGATGCCATAAAAACAGAACGCGCGAATGAAATGTTTTTTCTTCAAAAAGCTGTTTCTCTAGTGGATGTTCAGGGGAAAAATATTTTGATTTATGATCATAGCCATTCCGTTCAACACGCTCTCAGCACACTAAAGGAATCAGGAAAATCGTTTTCCATTCTTATTGCCGGACAGGATCTGAAAAAAACAGATGACAATATTTCCTTCGCCCATTACTTGGGTGTTCCCTATAAAGTGGTTCCCGCCTATATGCTTTCTCATTTAGATAAAACGATTGATGTCGCTTTTTTTGGAGCAGTGACCTTGCAGGAAGGCACGCAGTTTGTCATGGATCCGGGGAGTAAGTCGATCATCGCTCACCTTCATTTGGAGAAAAAACCCATGTATGTCTTTTTGACTACTTCCAAGTTTTCTTTGTGGCCTATTGAAAGTCATCAAAAGGAAATTTATGTCAAAACACACCGACGCAAACATCATCATCTCAGTGAAATTGAATTTGATCACGTCAAATTTTCGCACGATCGCGTCGGAGCGGATTTGATCAATTACACCGTAACGGAAAAAGGTATTTTTACGCCGACTCAGCTTTTAAAAGAATACCAAACACTTCGGGAAAAACGGGCATTGTAAGAAAAACTCAATACAGAGGTGACGTTTATCGATTTTCAACACGCTTTCCATTGTCTTTTGGCCTTTTTTTTGGTATAATGTAATGATTATTTAAGATTAAAAATTAAAAAATTCAAGATCAATGCAGTATAAAACCTTTGAAGAAATACCGGTTTGGCAAAGTACCCGCGATTTTGTTGCTAAGATATACCGAATTACCGAGAATCAATTTAAAAAGGATTTTGGTCTGATGGATCAATTAAGACGGGCTTCTGTTTCAATTTTGCTAAATATATCCGAAGGTTTTGAACGCAAAACCAATATCGACTTTGCACGTTTCATTAATCAGGCCAAAGGATCTTCAGGCGAGTGCAGAGCTGTATTTTACATTGCTCTAGACAATGGATATATTACTCAAATCCAATTTGATGAACTAGTAGAAAAAGCTATAAGTATCTCCAGACAACTTTCTAAATTTGGTAGCTATTTAACTGCTTCGCATGCTAAAAAATAATTTTAAATCTTGAATTTTTTAATTTTTAATCAATACCAATGGAAATTTCAACCGTACAACTCACCAATCCCGGTGTTTACGAATTCACCGACGAACGCGGTAAGCGGCTCCGGCACTACAATGAGGCCGTAAGACGCGCTCAGTTTTTGGACGAAGATCAGAAAAAGAAATGGCAAATGCTCGGGTACTTGCTCGACACCGGACAGCTCGCGGAAGCCGAAAGGGTGATTATTTCCGAGGATCTTGCGCGGCTTAAAACCCGCCAAAAGCTGAATGCTATAAAGCCAAAATTCGAACAGAGGAAATAACTGTTTATTTAAAAAATCTATTTTAAAATTCTTTCCATGACCAATCCGAACCCCCAAAATCCATCTCCATCTCCCGCGGAAACCACGACTCCGGTTCCCGAAACCGCCCCGGTTTCCGGAGGAGGAATGACTGTCGATACACTGGCTCATGCCGCGGACACCGCCCATGAAACCGTTGGCACTATGCCGGATATGCAGGCGGCTTTGCAATTGGATGCGTTTCAGTCCCCTGCCCTGAGTGATGAGCCCAATGCGGCACAGGAGCAATATCAGGCGGGCATAATGTGCCTTCAATTTCATCTGACACATCTGCTTGGTAAAATCGCCAAACAAAACCCCAAGGCGAATATCGAAAAACTTCGCCCGCAGGAACTGAATCGTTTCGCGCAAGTCTATGGCTCACCCGAAGAAATACTGATGGTACAAAAATACCTGGAATTAACCGCGACAAAAGATAAACGCGCTTTCACCGCAATTTATCTGAAGGATAAATGGGAAGACATGGTGTACCAAGCCAGGCAATCCACTTCGGAGTCTTACCCCGAAAAATACATGCTCGCGCTCAAACATGACCCTAAAAAAACATTGGGTTATACCGCTTTGGCGCTGGGGGGAGTTTATGTGGGCTACCGAATACTCAAAGCACTATTCAGCTCCGGAAAAGAAGATGAAAATGGAAAAAAGGAAAGCTTTTTCTCACGATTTCTTCCAAGCGGGAAAGCGGGATTAGGCGCTTTGGGATTGATTTTGGGAGGATTATTTTTGGGCAAAGGAGGCCTGGATAAACTGTTAAAATCATTATTGCCCGAGGAACTCGCGGAACTGATGAAAAAGAAAGATCAGCTTTCGGCGGAAATCCGGGAACGTCTTGATAAACTGGAGGCTTTTAAAAGCAAGGCGGAAGAGGCAAAGGCGAAAGCGGAAGAAGTGGCCGGAAAAGCAAAAACAGCCGTTACCGACGCGGCGGATAAGGCGAGAGAAGTGGTTACGGATAAGGAGCATCAGAAAAATGCATTGCTTGCGGGGATTCAGACGGCTCTTGTGGGGGTGTATTGTCTGGATGATATTGAATTTGGCCTCACACTTAAAAACACTATAAGCACTACCTTAAGCGCGCTTGTTCACAGTGGAGTAAAAATGTCATCTGTATTGGCCGCTTACCGAGCCGTTCCGGATAAAACCGATAAAAATTCCATCATCGACACGACTCATTTTGGGATGGATGCGCAAAATGGCAACGCCTTTTTTCATGCCTGTAAACTACTTGCTGACGCCTACGAAAGACATCATAAAAACTATCCGGGGAAAGACATGTCCGGAGAAACGGTGGAAACCTTTTTGTTGGATCTTGCCCGCGATCCTTCGCATTCGATTCATCAAAAAATCAGTGAAGCGTTGATCACAATTGATATCACCGATGTGAATAGCGCCAAGGCGAAAATAACCGAAATTTTCAAAAAAGGATTTACGGAAGAAACAATAGGAAAAGACAAAGAGCGGCATCTTACCGATTTGGCGGAACGTTTTGGGGTTAAGGTACCGGAAACGGACAAAGGCATGTTTACCGTACTGGCTATTAAGATGTATGAGAGGGGAAACCTGATGACATCACCTGAGGCGATGCGGACGTTTTTGCAAACCGGACTAACGGAAAAAGCTTCTGCTGTAGCGTTAACCGCCGCTCTGGATTTATTTGAAAGAATCAAAGAGAGGGTTATAGGAACGAAGGAAAAGGAAGGTTTGCTCGCGCAAGTGATCAAACGTTACGACACGCATCGTCCCGATACGGCGAATAAATCGGATGATGAAAATTATGATCAACTTTTAAGCCGGTATTTAACGCCGGATCAACTTACCTTTAAAGACGCCGTTCAAATGGCCGTTCTTTCTGAGGGAATAAAATGGGAGGATTCTGGAACCGCCGGAACCACCAGTGAAATGAAAGATGTCGCGATGTTCTCTTTAATCGGCCATATCCTTAGTCATGTTCGTAAAGATGAGTATGTTCAGGAAAAATACTTGGCTTCTATGGCGTGGATGTGGATGATGGCACCAACGAATATTGATCTTGGATTCCTTGAGCCCATTGTTCCTTACCTGGGAACGATTGGGGGAATTCTTGTAAGAAAAGCAAAAAATGCCCTAGCGGGAGCTAATGCGGCCGATGAAGCCATGCCACGCCCTTCGGATGCCCCTGACTTTCCTGAGCATAGTGAAGATGCGGGATTTATGGAATGGTTTGCCGAAGGAAAAGCGGGATCCCTGCAAATTCCACGCGCCCTTTTTCACACGGTCGTTGAAAATTTTGGCCTTTCGGAGGATGCGAAAAGCCCGGAAGGTTTTTGGCAATACTTAAAGGCGGTTGGCGCCACACTTTTTTATTCACCCAACGACGAAAAAAGCGGTGTTTATTTGCTCGGTAATTACTTTCTTGTTCAGCCGGTTGGTATTTTTAAGGACACCATTAGAGCCTTCTTTTCGGAGAAGGGATCGACTTTTAAAACCTATATGGTTGAAGGAGCTCCTTATGTGTTTACCTCAGCCGCGCTTGGCGCTGCCGGAGCGATGGTTCAGCAACGGAGTATTATCGGCGCCGGAGTCGCTCTTTTGCGTGGGGCCGCACGAGGAGTAACGCTGCCTATTAGTTACCCGTATGCCGCTTTTCGTGGGGCGCGAGGTGTGTGGCGTTTTGAACAACGTGTACGCCTTGGACAAGGTAATGCCCAAAATATGCGTAAAAGCTTGGATTTATTTCTTCGTTATAAAGAACTTGCCCTAGATGCCGATTTGAGTCCCGTGGATAAATTTAAAATCTGCATTCGCCAACCCCATCAACAGGTCAGGAAAATGCTTCTTAAGGATATTTATATGAATGGTCAGCAACGATGGGGACGATTATTTGTGCGGGATTATAATTCCTTTTTTGGTATTGTCGCCGGTAAAGTCGATGAAGGAGCAAAGGCGACTAAAGCTCATGAGCTTTTGAAAGGAAAAAAGTTTGCCGATATGAGTATGAATGAAGTCGAGAAATTGGCCAGAAGAATGAGTCAATTAATGGAAGAATTGAGCAAGATTGAAAATATTGAAACCCTGGGAAAAGACAAGCTTATAGAGGCATTGAAAACAATTCAAAAGACATCAAAGATTGAAGGAGAAGACGCATTGAGTACAATGGAATTTCAACGATTAGAAAGAAAACTAAAAGATCCTAAAACCGGCGATAAATTTTTAGCTAAATTCCGCGAACGATTGACCGGAATAAAAATGGCACCAGAAGCAAGTAGAATGCTTACGGCGGATATAAGGGTAAGCGCCTTGATCGCGGAGCATGAAGCGCGTATCGCAAAAGCGGTCGAAGCCGGAAAAGACACCGCTCTTCTTAAGGAAAGTTTGCAACGTTATGAAAGTTTAAGAAAATTATTAGAAGTAAACGGACCTCACGCACGTTTTATGGCAACCCACATGGATGATCTGAGTTTGATTCTGTGGGATTCGCCTCGGGCTCAAATGGCTTTAAAACAATTTTTAGAAATCGATTCCGAAGTGATGCGTGCTATCGGTAAAAACCGTTCCGCCTCAGAGCAATTAGCAACTCTTTTTAAGAACATGAATGCTGTTGAATCACAATTTGTTGCGGGAGGAGATGTTAGCGAAATGGCAAGTAAATTTAGAGGATATCAGGAGGCAGTTGCCAAATTGACCACTGAATACGAAGGTAAAATAGGAGTTCGCGGAAAGATTAGGCGTGGTGTAGATAAATGGAAAGCCACACGTGCGGAAAAGAGAGGGCTTCGTTCCGGTGAATGGTACGCGGGTTACGACAAGTTCGAAGGCGTGAAGTTCTCGGTCAAGGACATGAACGCTCTTGCAAAGCTAAAAGATGTTGATGAAATTGCGGCCGCGCTGAGGGCTAAAGGGGTCGCCGAAGAAGTGGCTCAAAAAATGGCGGTTCAGATCAGTCAGTCAGGGGGGAGAATGGAAGCGATTGGGAATGTGATTAAGCGTGTTTCAGAAGCAGAAGGGCTGGCTGTTAAATTCGCGCCTCGCCTGAGTGCCGCGATGAAATTTTTGCGCTTTGGAGGAGGTGCCCTTTCCGGATTGGGTGCTGTCGTTTATGGAGCAGAAGCTTACAGCGCGTTTTCGGAAGCGGTAACCACACAAGATGCTAAACGACGACAGCTTTTGATCGGAAAAGGAACATTATACGGCGCTGCGTCTGCGGTTGAGGCCACGGGCGCGGGTGCTCTTGTAGGCAGTGCCTTCGGCCTTGTCGAAGCGGGAACGGCAGGAACAATCGGAGCCTTCGCGCTTCCCCTGGTTCCCATTACTTACGCGGCAACGGGCATATTTGATGAAGTATATGAAACGACCAAAACCCCGGTGGAATGGGCACAGGAAATAGACCCACGTCGGCTGATTCACGAATGGATCGCTACGAGCACGGAAAGTAGTAGCCTAGGGGAACTTCGACCAACAAGCCACGAAACCGTGGTTGCCGAAAAACAGGCCACGCGGAAAAAAATCGTGGAAGCGCTTTTGATTCAGGAAAATCACGGTCAGCCGGCTGATCCGGATCGTATGCGATACGTTGAAGTGATGTGTTATTTTGAGCCGGAAGTGAATTATGGCGTTGCCAGACGACTTTTAAGTGACTCCAAAATATATGCCGATCTAATGCTGAAGCGCCGTATAGAACTGGAGACAAAAAAGGATGATCCCACTCATACACTCATGATCGGCAATATCGATTTATTGACTAAATACGATCATATGATCGCGCGGGACATGAAGGAACTTCTGGCTGTTGCTGAAACAAGCGCGCTTAGTGTTATTCCTCCTCAACTGAAAGAAAATTTTGACCAATTCAGCACCGCTTACCTGATCGATCTTTACGGAAAAAGCTGGAGCTTAAGGATGAATGAAGAAGACACTGAAACCACTGAAAATCAAATTGTCTTTGCTGAGCAACTTAGGCTGTATCTGACTTTCGCACGGCATCTGAATACCGAACAGGAATACTTTAACTGGATGGCAAAAAAGAACGTGGAGGAAGAACTGGAAACAGCGAAAGTGGCTCAACTTAAAGCGGAATCCATTGCACAAATCGCTCGCTTCCAGGAGAATCCAACCGCTGAATACAAAAAGGATTTGGTACAACAAAGTGACGAAAGAGGCGTCCGAGCCCTGACGGATCTTGCTGAATTCTTTGGTTACGCCGGCAACGCGGATGAAGAAACGCTCAAACTCTTTTTTGATGAAGATCATGGCGGAATGTATGGCATTTATTGGGATGGAGACGATTGGTGTGTGAATCAAAAATACGCGCTGGATACCACGATTGGCCCCGAACTGGATAGAAACGCCGTGATCAAAATGGGAACAGCGCTCCTGGTTGACCCTGATAAGGTGATTGAAACCCGTCAGGATGCGATGGTTGATATACAAGCGCTTTCGCTGGAACCCTTTGTGGATCAGGTGAAGCAAATGGCGGCTATTTTGATGAAAGGGCTGACTGAAACTCCACCTCAGTCAAAAGACCTTCCCCCCGCCTTCGCCACACCGGATGAAGATGGGGATGATCTAGTTTCACAAGTGATGGAAGGTGAACCGGAATACGCGCTGGCGGAATGAATGCGGAATTTGTAATTTAAAATTAGTGATTCGATTTGTAAATTACCGGTTATAAATTTACGAATGATCAATGATCAAATGTCATCCACTGATTTTCGTTTTCCCCCCGGTGTAAAATATTTGAAGTAGAGATCTTTGATGTAATCGAATGTTGCAGTAAATAGACTGGAGAGCACTTGTGTGAGATGACGAATGCGGGAGATGCTCGCGCTGTATTCCTGGGCACCGCCTGTAACAAGATTTTTACGAAGACGCTGGGCCTTTTTCCATTCCATTTTGATTTGGAGCTCAATCGCCGTGCGGATTTTTTTGACCATCACGGTTTCGGAGGGCAGGGGTTTTGCCATAAGCCCCTGACGAATACCGGCGCTGTCATCATCATCACTTGTAGCGGACTGCCCGGTTTTTAAGTCGCCGTCGGCTTTTTTTTCGTTTGCCTTAGAAAGGCTTTCTTTGGGTTTTTCCATTCCCGCCATCACGTCCGCCACTTCGGACTGAACGTTTTCCGCGCTTTGCCGAACAGCCGATTGCCCCTCTTGCGTGGATTCCGTTTTTTTCTTTTGAATCAAGGCTTCAACCGATTCACTTAACGTGTTTTTTTGAGGCGATTTTTCCTGTGATGATGTGCTTCCCTGAGCCATGACTTATGGATTTTTAGACTTTATTTTTAGCAACGGATAAGCGCGCGATTACCGAGAGGTAAAAATGTCAATTGTCGTCATTATAACATAATGTTAAAGTGTTTCTGTAACCTTTTTGTTTTATGGACGGTTCTTCGTTTCTTAGCATCGTGTTTTCTTTCCTCGCTTTTTTGGGAAAATATGAATCCGCCGTTTTCGCACCTGCGGACGTGCTGCCTTCTTTTTCGAATATTCAGGAGATAGATGAGCCTGTAACCAGCATTTCAAACGCCGAACAAGGCCCCTCTTTGATTTTCATTGATGTTTTTGACCGCTTTGATTGTAAGTCGTGCGACACATTCGTGCAAAACACGTTACCGCGTATTCGTGAAAGCTATAAAGAAAATCCCCGTGTCAGTGTGCGTGTTTATTTTGATGTAACGCCTGATAATCCCGAGGGAATTCAGGCGGCGATGGCGGCGAAATGTGCCGGGGATCAGGGGAAATTTTGGGAAATGCATGCCGCGTTACACGATGGTTCGGATCCGCTAAGCTCCACACTTTACGCGCGCCTTGCAGGGGAACTCGGAATAGAAGTGAATCGTTTTGAATGGTGTATCAGTACCGGAAAACACAAAAACGCCGTTGAGGATGATCTGACTTACGCGCAAAACAAACATATTCTTTTCTCCCCCGCCATACGCATCGGCCCTTACCGACTTTTAGGCGATCAGCCACCGGAGAATGTAGAATGGATTATTAAGAAAATTCTCAATTTTTAATTTCTAATTTATTTATCGGTTTATTGCACTCCGCCCACCTTCCCCCGCATGAAACTGCGGGGTTGGAGAACTTCGCTTTTATTAATTTATTATCGGAATAAAATAATAAAGCAATAAACTAATAAATTAATAAATTATAATGGACTGCATTTTCTGCAAACTCATCAACGGCGAAATCCCTTCGTCTTTTATCTACGAAAATGAGGAAGTGGTCGCGTTTAACGATCTTTATCCCAAAGCCAAAACACATATTCTGATCGTTCCGAAAAAGCATATTCCGACGATTGCGGATTTGAAGGATGATGAGCAGGATGAAATTTTGGTCGGAAAAATGATGCTCGTGGCACGTGACATCGCGAAAGAAAAAGGGTTGAGCGGCTATAAACTGGCATTTAATGTAGGAAAAGATGGAGGGCAGGAAATTTTTCATATTCACTTACATCTGCTTGCGAATTAACAGATTTGCGGGATTTGGGGAATAATATCCAACCATTTCGTAGAGACGTAAAATTTTACGTCTCTACGAAACCAATATCCCACATATCCCACATATAATGAACGGAAATTTATACATCGTCGCCACTCCTATCGGAAATTTATCCGATCTCACATTTCGCGCCAAAGAAACCTTGGAAAAGGCGAATCTGATTGCCTGCGAAGACACCCGACACACGGGAATTTTATTGAAACACTACGGTATTCAAAAACCGACGCTCTCTTTTCATAGTCACAGCGGGCAAATGAAGGTGGAAAAGATCTTGGATTATCTGAAGAATGGAAGTGATGTCGCGCTCGTTTCCGATGCCGGAACGCCCGGGATTTCCGATCCCGGTTACCGGCTCATTCGTACGGCGTTGGATGAAGGGGTCACTGTGATTCCTATTCCCGGAGCGAGCGCGGTGATTACGGCATTATGCGCGAGCGGACTGCCAACCGATAAGTTTTTGTATCTGGGGTTTTTACCCGTCAAAAAAGGCCGCCAAACCGTGTTCAAACAGATCGCGGAAAGTGAACACACGGTGGTTTTTTATGAATCCCCTCACCGGCTGATCAAAACGCTGACACAGTTAAAAGATCATCTGAAACCGGACGCGCAGGTAGTGATTGCCAAAGAACTGACCAAGATTTACGAAACGTTTCACCGTGGCACATTGGAAGAGGTTTTGGGAAAATTCGGTGAAGGTAAACCGAAAGGAGAATACGTAATCTTAATTACGAATTAGTTAATTACGAATCGGGAATTAATTATTTTAAAAGGTATTCCGCCGGAATGTATTCAATCGGCAATTCGTAAACGGGCAAATAGTCGAGTGGGTTCACGGGCTCGCCTTTGTAATGGACTTCAAAATGGAGATGCGGACCTGTGGTTTGCATGCCGGCGCCTTTGGTTCCCGGTGTGCCACCGGAAAGACCGATGACATCGCCTTTTTTGACAAGCATTCCCGGCTTGACCAAGCTTTCGTACACGTGACCGTACACCGTGACAAGGTTCTTTTTGTGCGCCAGAATGATGTAACTGTAGCCCATGCCATTGTCTTTGGCCTCCACCACATAACCGTTGGCAGGTGCGTGAATTTCGGTAAATTGTCGCGCGCGGATGTCGATCGCTT
>Ga0210006_1001754_pt1 | contig 14694 bp, 12 predicted proteins | sample CryGey02umfilter_2_FD_185452 | JGI IMG/M metagenome (GOLD analysis project Ga0210006, IMG submission 185452) | Groundwater microbial communities from aquifer in Utah, USA - Crystal Geyser 4/10/14 0.2 um filter (SPAdes) (version 3) | ecosystem: Environmental > Aquatic > Deep subsurface >... | reverse complement strand
CAAACAAGCGATGCAGGTCAATGGGTTCGAGGGAGTAAGCGCACTTGCCCTGCTGCTCTCGATAGAGTTGGTACTTTTCAAACTCCTTGCCTTTGACTGAGCCGACGATATTGAAGGTGCTGGCAAATTCTGCAAATTTTGCTTTGTCTTTTTTGTTGCGGTCGCGAAATTCTTCTTGTTTCTTCAGAATGTCTTGGCGACCTTCAATGAATTTTCCTTGGTCATTCCAATGACCACGTAGAGGCTTCGTTAAGTCTCGCGCCATCTCGATATGCACTTCATGCGGAGAGCCATATTCCTTGATGAGTGCATTCACCACCTTGCGTGCCTGATTGAGTGCGCGCAGCACCACGGGATTGCGCGGGATATCCATGTCCTCGTTGAACACCATGCGCCCATCTTTGTCGCGCCCTGAATAAAACGGCGGAAGGTATTTGTGTTCTCCAGCGCCGGCAATGTGCAACTGGCTGTGATGCCCGTACTCGGGAATGTTGGCGACGGCTTCGTCGTAACGTTGACCTAGCTCCATGAATGGCACGATTTGGCGCAATGCCTTGATTGAAAGGTTGCTGAATTTGTCGAAACGAATATCCAGCAACGCATCCACCAGCTTGTCCGCGTTGGGCAGGGGCAGTTCGCGCAATTTCGCTTCCACCTCGGCATCATCTTTATAGACACTCAACACCCAGGCGACGTCATCGAGCCGTTTTGGATTGCCTTCCAGTGCTTCGGTGGACATCTTCTGCCACTCGTCGGCGAGCCCCTTTTTCTCCAATGTTTTGCGCAACTCGTGCCAGGCGGGAATCTTTACCAATACAGCACTTTCTGGGTCTTTGGCTTTTTCATCGGTCTTTAGACCTGAGGGGTAGGGCAACCCTGTAAATTTGAAAGATTCGGGCAGATAGCCCGCCTTGGTGAGAGTGGAGCGCAGTTGTTTGTAGGTTAAATCGCCAGCTTGCTTGTAAGGCATGGGCAGCGCTTCACGGCGTTCGGCTTCTGTGAGTGAGCGTGTTGTGCCATCTACCACGATGCGCAGATTGTTCAAGCGAGTGAGCCAGACATGGCGTTCGGCAGTAAAGCTGGCCTTGGGGGCGCGGTATTCGCCTTTCTCAAACGTACAGTGACCGAGCATCTTCAATAAATCATTGCCAGCCAATGCTGGGTTTTGCGCCCAGAACAAGCCGCTCTTTTTATCGCCCGTGCCGAGTATCTTTTCCTGGAATTCTGTACTGGTATGCGGGTTGCCAAACTCTCGTTGACGTCGGAACAGCAACACGAATTCATCATTGAGCAACACGCGGGAAAGTGCTTTGCTGTAATCGCCTTGTTTGTTGCGTTGAGCTTCCGGGAATTCGGCTAGCACCATTTCGGCGGCAGTGCGATAGTTCTTCTCTGCCATCAATTTTTTCGTACCAGCCAAGCCTCGCTTGACTCTGCCGCCTTCGCTTTTGCTATCGTTCTCGGCCGCTTTTTCTTCGGCGCGACTTACCCAATGAAAGCCACGGTGCCTGCACAGGTGATAGATGACACGCGCCCATTCTTCGGAGGTCAGTTGGCGACCAAGCGCATCAACACGTAGCTGCCAAGATGATTTTGGAACGGGCGAGCCTTTCTCGATTTTGTTCTTGAACAGGTTGGCATCAGCAATCAATCCCTCGCGTTTGAGCAAGCGCGCCAGCTTGGTGAGTCGCCAAGCACGGCGGCGCAGACGACGGCGCAACAGTCTAGCCGTGCGGCGGGCGAGGTTGAGTGATTCGCCCTCTTTGGCAGTTTCGGCTTTATCGAAGCAGCGCACCCCGAGGTCAACAATGCGGCTCTCACCCAGCACTGCCCAGCCAACCGAGGCAATACCAATGTCTAAACCAAAAGTGAGTGGGCCGAAATCATTTTGCTTGCCAGTCATTTTCTTCCCCTTTATGATTCGCCCGGTAGCTTATCCGGGGTGAGAGCCGTTGCTACAATAAAGAATCGCAAGATTCTGTATCCAGCCCGGCGGGGAAACCCGCCGGGCTTTCCTTTTTACACAACCCAACCTATTTCTGCCTTTATTTTCCGTGTTTGCTGTGGAATGACGACTGCGGGTGTGTAATTTGCATTTACTCTATGATTCGGGGTAATTGGTGTCAACGAAAACGAGCGGGGCAAGTTTCGCCAAAAATAACCAGATGATGAAACGCGACTTCCCGGCGCTGCAAAATGAGTTCGATCTGCTGGTCTGCGGTGGCGGCATCTACGGCGCTTGGGCGGCGTATGACGCGGCGCTGCGCGGCTTGAGAGTCGCGCTGGTGGAGCAAGGGGATTGGGCGAGCGCCACGTCGTCCGCGTCGAGCAAGCTGATCCACGGCGGCCTGCGCTATCTGGAGACTTACGATTTCAAGCTGGTGAAGAAGGCACTGCGGGAGCGCCAGCTTTTGCTGGACATTGCACCACACCGCGTGTGGCCGCTGCGCTTCGGCGTGCCGGTGTACGCCGACAGCCGCAACGGCCTGCTGAAACTGAAAGCCGGCCTGGCCCTGTACGACGCGCTCGCGGGTTTTCCGCCAGACGCGATGCGTCATCATCGTTTCGCTGCACAGGATTTCCTTGGGCATTTTCCATTCCTTGTTACATCGGATCTGCGCGGCGGCTACACCTACGGCGATGCGCAGACCGACGATGCGCGGCTGGTGCTGGAGCTGGTGGCGGGCGCGCTGGCGCACGGCGCGGTGTGCGTGAACTACGCCAGTGTGGTGACCTGGGACGAGGCGGACGGCAAGGTGTGCGGCGCGACCGTGCGCGACGTGGAGCGCGGCGCCACGGCCACCGTGCGGGCGCGGCAATGCGTGAGCACGAGCGGACAGTGGCTGGCAACTGGTACGGCGGAGCGTGCATGGTGTCGCTTGAGCAAGGGCGTGCATCTGGTGTTGCCGGCGTTGCCGACACATGAGGCGATTCTGCTCACGGCGAAACAGGACGGTCGCGTGTTCTTCCTCATCCCCTGGTACGGGCGCACCCTGCTCGGCACCACCGACACCGATTATCGCGGCGATGTGAATCATGTTGCGGTGGAGACCGCCGATATTGATTACCTGCTGGCGGCGGCCAATGACTATTTGCAAAGACACTGGACGCGAGAAGATGTCATCGCCAGTTATGCCGGCTTGCGCGTGATGAAACAGAGCGATGCCACACATCCTTCTGCGGCCAGCCGTGACTGGGAATTGAAGTCGGGCCGAAACGGTCTGCATCATTCGGTCGGCGGCAAGCTCACCTCGGCGCGCGAGGATGCGGCGGTGATCGTCGATGCGGTGTGCGCGCAACTTGGCGTCAGCACGGCGGGAACGAGCGGCAAGTGCGCCTTGCCGTGGGCGCCGCAACAGGATTTTGCCGCGTGGTCGGCGGGCGTTACGGCACGGGCGCAAGGGCTGGGTATCGATGCCGAGTGCGCGCTGTGGCTGTTGCGCCGCCACGGCAACCGCGTCGGGCAGGTGTTCGAGCTTGTCGCGGCAACGCCGCAACGCGCGGCGCGCATCGTGCCGGAGGTGCCGCTGATCGAAGCGGATTTGCTGTGGTGCGCGCAGGACGAGATGGCGCTGCATCTGTCCGATCTGCTGCGGCGGCGCCTGCCGCTGCTGATTCTGGCGCGGCTGGATGAAACGACACTGCGCCGGTGCGCGGAAATGATCGCGCCGCTGCTGGCTTGGGATGCGGTGCGGGTCGAACAGGAAGTGACGGCGTGTCGCGCATGACCGCCGCGATTGCACTCGATCTGGGCACCACGACGATCAAGGCCGGATTGCTGTTGCATGACGGCACGCTGGACGGCATCGTCGCCCGACCCGCGCCCGTCATCAGCGGTAGCGGCGGCCGTTACGAAAGCGATGCGCTTGAATATGCGGAAACGGCGGATGCGGTGCTGGCAGCGTGCCTGAAACAGAGCAATGTGCTACCCCCGCTCGGGTTGTGCAGCCAGCGTTCCTCGTTCCTGCTGTGGGAACGCGCCAACGGGCAACCGGTCACGCCGCTCATCTCGTGGCAGGATGATCGTGGCGCGGCCAGTTGCGCGGACTTGCGCGAGAGCGAACCGGCGATCCGCGCGCTCACCGGTTTGCCGCTGACTCCTTATTACCTGGCGCCCAAACTGCGCGTGCTGCTGCGAGAGCATCCAGCCTGGCGCGAAAAATTGGTGAGCGGGGTATGGCTGCTCGGCACGCTGGACACTTTCCTCATCTGGCGCTGGACGGGCGGCAAGTGTCATCAGACCGATGCTTCGATGGCGGCGCGCACCCTGCTGATGGATATTCACAGCGGGCAATGGTCACCCGCCTTGTGTGCGTTGTTCGATATTTCGCCGTCAATATTGCCGCAGATCACGCCTTCCGCCGGCCTCGCGTTGCCCTTGCAGAACGGATTGCGCCTGCAAGCCAGCGTGGGCGACCAGTCGGCAGCGCTGCTGGCGGCGATTAGCGAGGGGCAGCCGGAGGCGCTGGTCAATCTGGGCACCGGCGGTTTCGTGGTGTGCTTTCTGCCCGAGGGGCGCAGCGTGCCGAGCGGTTATCTGCGGACGCTGGTGTGGCAGGACGCCGCGCAGCAGATGCACCAGGCGGTTGAGGGCACGCTCAATTCCATCGCCGCCGCGCTGGCGAATTATCCGGTCTCGTCCTGCCGGGTCGAAGACCTGGCGCAGGACGACATCTTCTGCCTGGCCGAGCCGAGCGGACTGGGGGCGCCTTACTTTCGCAGCGATCTCGGGCTGACATTCTCTGCCCCGGTCGAACACTTGCCGCCGCAGCGCATCGCGGCACTATTGATTGAGGGCATTATTTTCCGCGTGGCACGCATCCTGGAGGACTTTCAGCGCGAGTTCGGTCTGGAGCGCGTTTATCTTTCCGGCGGTTTGTCCAATCTCCCTGCTTTACAACAGGGCATCGCCGATAGCGTGCGGTTAACCGTTTATCTATTGCAGCAGACGGATGCCAGCCTGCTTGGCGCGGCGCGGCTGGCGGCCGGCATCACCTTCCCGGCTGCCGCAGAGTCGATAAAGATCGATGCGGGCACCAAACTTCCGCACCTGACCGCGAAATATGGGCGCTGGAAGGCTTGGCTGGACGGCTTGCTGCTTGCCTGAGCCGGGCCGTTGCAATGCGTTTGACAGGGCGAGAGGTCTCGCATAGAATGCGCGCCCTTCGCAGTCCGTTAACCATTTTTAAGTTTTAGGAAATGCCATGAAAACATTTTCCGCCAAGTCGCATGAAGTCCAGCATGACTGGATTCTGGTCGATGCCGCCGACAAAGTGCTGGGCCGTCTGGCCAGCCAGATCGCTTCCCGCCTGCGCGGCAAGCACAAGGCCATCTATACCCCGCACGTCGATACCGGCGATTTCGTGGTGGTGGTCAATGCCGACAAGCTGCGCGTGACCGGAAACAAGGCACAGGACAAGATGTACTACCGCCACACCGGTTACCCCGGCGGTCTCTACGAGACCAACTTTATCAAGCTGCAACAGCGCCATCCGCAGCGTGTGCTGCAAAAGGCCGTGCGCGGCATGTTGCCAAAAGGCCCGCTGGGCTACGCCATGTTGAGCAAGCTTAAAGTGTACGGCGGTGCGACCCATCCGCACAGCGCGCAGCAACCGAAACCCACTGATCTGTTGAAGGCTTAATCATGAGCGTAACTTATAACTACGGAACGGGTCGTCGCAAAAGCGCGGTGGCACGTGTGTTCATCAAGCCCGGCAAGGGCGACATCACGGTCAACGACAAGCCGATCGACGTGTTCTTCTCGCGTGAAACCGGCCGCATGGTCGTGCGCCAGCCACTGGAGCTGACCGAGACGGCGGGCAAGTTCGACATCATGGTGAACGTGTCCGGCGGCGGCGAATCCGGCCAGGCCGGTGCAGTGCGCCACGGCATCACCCGCGCCCTGATCGAATATGACGCCGCGCTGAAACCGGCCTTGAGCCAGGCGGGTCTGGTCACCCGTGATGCACGCGAAGTCGAGCGTAAAAAAGTCGGTCTGCGCAAGGCGCGCCGCAGGAAACAATTCTCCAAGCGTTAAGCCTGTCCCGAGTTTATCGAGGGGCTTGCAGGGAACCGGAAAGGCCGCCTTTGGGCGGCTTTTTCATTTATCATTCTGGCACTTGGATGAAGGAGATGAGTGTGATCAAGGTTGGAATCGTGGGCGGTACGGGCTATACGGGAGTCGAGTTGCTGCGCTTGCTGGCGGGACATCCACAGGCGCAGTTGCAGGCGATCACCTCGCGCGCCGATGCGGGTATGCCGGTCAGCCAAATGTTCCCCAGCCTGCGCGGGCAGGTCGATCTGGCTTTCTGCCATCCCGATGCCGCCCACCTCGACCAATGCGACGTGGTGTTTTTCGCCACGCCCAACGGCATTGCCATGCAGCAGACGCGCGCCTTGCTTGATGCGGGCGTGAAAGTCATCGATCTGGCAGCAGATTTCCGCATCCAGGACATCGCCGAATGGGAGAAATGGTACGGCATGAGCCACGCCTGTCCCGAGCTGGTTGCCGAAGCGGTGTACGGTCTGCCGGAAGTGAATCGGGCGCAGATCAAGGCGGCGCGTCTGGTGGCCAATCCGGGCTGTTATCCGACGGCGGTGCAGTTGGGATTTATTCCCCTGCTGGAGGCCGGGCTGGTCGAGGCAAGCTCGCTGATCGCCGATGCCAAGTCCGGTGTCTCGGGGGCAGGGCGCAAGGCGGAAGTGAGTACCCTGTTCGCGGAAGCGGCCGATAATTTCAAGGCCTACGGTGTGGGCGGCCATCGCCATCTGCCCGAAATCAAACAGGGCTTGGCGCGTGCTGAGGGCGGCAAAGTCGGTCTGACTTTCGTGCCGCATCTGACGCCGATGATCCGCGGCATCCATGCCACGCTCTACGCACGCCTGAAAAAAGAGGCGGATCTGCAAGCCTTGTTTGAGCAACGTTACGCCGATGAAGCCTTTGTCGACGTGCTGCCCGCGGGGAGCATGCCGGAAACACGTTCGGTGCGCGGCTCGAACCATTGCCGCATCGCCGTTCATCGGCCGCAGGGTGGCGACACGGTGGTGGTGCTGTCGGTGATCGACAATCTGGTCAAGGGTGCCGCCGGACAGGCAATCCAGAACATGAACATCATGTTCGGTCTGGCCGAGGGCAGTGGCTTGCACGTCGTTCCTTTGCTACCATAGGCCGATGATCAGCCGGTTCAAACGCCGTTTCAGCATTTCCGCGCCGCGACTCGCGGTGCGTCCGCACGTGCCCTGGTATGTGCGCTGGGCGATCACCTTGCCCTTTCTTTTGGTCTTCGGTTTTTTGGTCTGGTGGGCATATGACGCCGGGATGTCGCTGGCCGGATTCCATCGCGGCCAGGCGGAACAGGAGATCGCCCAGTTGCGCGAGCAGGTGTCAGTGCTGGAGGAAAAGAATGCCGAGCAGGCCAACCGGATTGCGGTGCAGGAGCGCCAGAGTCAGATGCAGCTGGCCGCAGCGGATGAGGTGCAGCAACAGGTCATGGCCTTGCAGGATGAGAACGGTCGCTTGCGCGAAGACCTTTCCTTCTTCCAGAGTCTGCCGCTGACGGCGGGGCGCGATGCCGAACTGTCGATTCATAACGTGAAGCTGGAGCCGGGCAGTTTGCCGGGCGAATATCACTGTCGCATGCTGCTGGTGCAGGGCGTGCAGCGGCGCGGGCGGGTGTTTCAGGGCGACCTGCAGATGGTGGTGAACGGCGAACAGGCGGGGCAGAAAGTGGTGTTACAATTCCCGCCCCCGGATTCGGCGGAAGTGGCCTCGCAGCGTCTGAGCTTCAAGTATTACCAGCGCGTCGAGCGCACCTTCCGTTTGCCGGAGGGGATGCAGATCGACAGCGTACAGATCAGGGTATTCGAGAAAGGCATGCAGGAACCGAAGATCACACAGACGGTACTGCTTTCATAACGGAGTGACAGGGATGTTCAGCAAGCATAGCAAACCGCAGAATCGAATCGACTCACTGATCGGAGCCGGCACCAAAGTGACGGGCGACATCCATTTCACCGGCGGCTTGCGCGTGGATGGCGAGATTCACGGCAGCGTCATCGCCGAGCCGGGCAAGGCGAGTACGCTGGTGTTGAGCGAACAGTCCAGAGTAAATGGCGAGATTCGCGTGACGCATCTGGTTTTGAACGGTACAGTGGCGGGGCCGATCGAGGCCAGCGAATATCTGGAACTGCAAAGCAAAGCCAAGGTCACAGGGGACGTAAAATACAAAACGCTGGAGATTCAATTGGGCGCCATTGTCGAGGGCAAATTGGCGCATATCAGTGAAGCAACGGAAAAGGTGGTGTCGCTCAAGGTGAGCGGCGTCGAATCCAAATAACACCAAGGAGAAATGCCATGAATGCAGTGACCGAGATGCAAGACCCGCTGTTGTTCACCGATAGCGCGGCAAACAAAGTGAAGCAGCTGATCGAGGAAGAGGGCAACGCCGACTTGAAACTGCGCGTGTTCGTCAGCGGCGGCGGCTGCTCCGGTTTCCAATACGGTTTCACGTTTGACGAGGTCGTCAACGATGACGACACCGTGATGAGCAAGAACGGCGTGCAATTGCTGATCGATCCCATGAGTTTTCAGTATCTGGTCGGCGCCGAGATCGATTACAGCGAAGGACTTGAAGGATCGCAATTCGTCATCAAGAATCCGAACGCCACAACAACCTGCGGTTGCGGTTCGTCGTTCTCTGCCTGATATTTTGCCGGTTTAAAAAAAACGGGGCACAGCGTGCCCCGTTTTTTTATTCTGGAAAAAGTATTCTCACGCGGAGACGCGGAGAGCGCGGAGTAAAACCAACCTGCGCCCGCGACACGGTGGGGCGGAGCCCTCTGGTGCGGGAACGGGCGCAACGCACCTCCTCCCGCAATCGGCTGGCTTCGCCAGTAACGTGTCGGAGGTGCGCCCGCGACACGGTGGGGCGGAGCCCTCTGGTGCGGGAACGGGCGCAACGCACCTCCTCCCGCAATCGGCTGGCTTCGCCAGTAACGTGTCGGAGGTGCGCCCGCGACACGGTGGGGCGGAGCCCTCTGGTGCGGGAACGGGCGCAACGCACCTCCTCCCGCAATCGGCTGGCTTCGCCAGTAACGTGTCGGAGGTGCGGTTGCAAAAATATGCACTTCGCCAATTGGTGGTCATGACTTGCAGCCATATCTCTTTGAATTTCCACCGCGTTCTCCGCGTCTTCGCGTGATCAACTGCTATTTTTGGGGGTGCCTCTAACAATTCAAAGTTCTAAGCAAGACAAGGCGCGAGCAAAAAATTGCGACGCAGCATATGCATGATATGTAAGGAGTAATTTTTTGAGAGCAACGCTGTATTGCGACGAAATTTGGATTATTAGAGGTGCACTTGGGTTTATGCCGGATAGATCGCGCCCAGAATGCAGGGATGGCGGGCGCCGGTGACGGCGGGCAAGTTGCCCGGGTTGAGATAGAGCGCCTGTTGCGCCAGCCAGGCGAAGGCGACTGCTTCCATCCAGTCGGCGGCGATGCCCAGCGCTTCTGTTTTCTGGATGCGGCACGCCGGCAGCGCAGTTTGCAAACGAGCGACCAGCGCAACGTTGTGCGCGCCGCCCCCGCACAGATAGATATCTTCCGTTCCGGCGCAATCACGGCGAATGGCAGCGGCGATGCTGTCTGCGGTCAGTGCCAGCAAAGTCGCCTGCACATCTGCAGGTGATTCTTTTCCGCCCAAATGACGTTCAAGCCAGGCCAGGTTGAACCGGTCGCGCCCGGTGCTTTTTGGGGGTTTCGCGGCAAAGTAGGGTTCCGCCAGCAAGGCTTGCAGGAGGGCAGGAATGGGCGTCCCGCTGGCTGCCCAAGCACCGTCTGCATCGTAGGCTGCCCCACGGTGTTTGCTGATCCATGTATCCATCAGCAGATTGCCGGGGCCGGTATCGAAGCCTGTCGTCGTCCGGTTTGGATCGAGGTTGGTCAGGTTGGCGATGCCGCCGATGTTGAGGATTGCGCGATGAATGGTTGGGTGGCGCAAGACCTGGTCATGGAAAGCCGGCACCAGCGGCGCGCCTTGACCACCCGCCGCGATGTCGCGCGCGCGAAAGTCGCAGACGACAGTGATTTCGCTCAACTCTGCCAGTAGCGCGCCATTGTTGAGTTGCAGGCTGTAGCCCTGTTCCGGTCGGTGACGTATGGTCTGTCCGTGGCAACCGATGGCGCGCACGTGTTGCGGCTGGATAGCCGCTGATTGCAGCAGGCTCCGGACGGCTGTTGCATAGTCGTGGGCAAGCTGGTTGGCGGCGAGTTGGGCACGGTGCAGCTCATCCTGTCCGGCGGTGTGCAGATCGAGCAGGGTCTTGACCCGTTCAGGCTGATAAGGCTGGAAATGGCTGGCGATCAAGGAAGGTGCTGCGGTCAGATCGACCAGGGCGACATCGATGCCGTCCAGACTGGTGCCGGACATGATGCCGAGGTAAAGCGCAGCGTCCTTTTTCACTTAATCGAGCTGGGCGATACGCGTATTGCGCAAGAGTGACAAACGCGCGTGCAGCGACTGGATTGTCTCGGTGAACACCGATTGCTGCACCGCGCTGATCGGTTTGCCGTCGGGCAGTGCCACTTTCAGCGGATCGCGCTGCACGCCGCTGACCTTGAATTCGTAATGCAAATGCGGCCCGCTGGCGAGCCCGGTTTGGCCGACGTAACCGATCACCTCGCCCTGGCTCACACGTTGCCCGCGCCGCACATTGCCGAAACGCGACAAGTGGCCATACACCGTCTGGAATTGGCCCTGATGATCAAGCATCACCACGTTGCCGTAACCGCCCTGTTTGCCGGCGAATCCCACCACACCGTCGGCCGTCGCGCGCACCTTGGTGCCGGTTGGCGCGGCATAGTCCACACCTTTGTGCGCGCGCCAGCGGTTCAATACCGGATGAAAGCGCGCACGGCTGAATCCCGAGCTGACCCGTGAGAACTCGATGGGTGAGCGCAAGAACGCCTTGCGCATACTCTTGCCGTCCGGCGAAAAATAGTCGCCGCCGTGACGGGTGTTCTGGAAGTAGAAAGCCTGCAAGGATCGACCGTGGTTGATGAATTCGGCGGCCAGAATGCGCGCATTGCGCGTCGCCTCGCCGTTCAGGTAGGGTTGCTCGTAAATGATGCTAAATGTGTCGCCGCGCCGCAAGTCACGGTGAAAATCGATGTCGCCGCCAAAAATCTCCACCAATTGATTGGCCACAGCATCGGGTAAATTCGCTTCATCCGTGGCGGTGTAGAGGCTGCTGCTGATTTCGCCGGTCTGCACGAACACTCTGCGCTCCGCCAGCGCGGGCTGTGTCTCCACCTTGAACCGTTCCCCGTCGGGGGTAATGGTGATTTGATTGCCGTCATTGTCAACATAGGACAGGGCGAGCAAGCGCGATTCGGCCGATGTTTTGGCCTGGACGGTTTTGCCCGTGCGCAACTGGCGCAAAGAGCCGGCAGCCGTAGCGCGCCGCAAAAAATTGTCGGCGGCATCGTCCTGGACTTCCATGCGGCGCAGCAATTCGCTGACCGTGTCGCCGCGCTGAATCTGTTTGCTATGCCAATAGGTCGGATGTGTCTCGACCACTTCTGCCGCAGGCGGCAGAGCAAGGTCTGCAGTGAATGTGCGCTGGATGGCCTGTGCCACATCCTGCTGCGGCATGATGCCGAAGGCGGTCACCACCCCGAGCAAAGGCAGGGTGGACAGGGCAACGAACCAGCGCAGCTTCATCTTGTGCGCGTGTAATAAAGAGTTTTGCGGTAACATTCGCGCCTCCTGGGGCGGGTGGTGCTTGTGCACGTCCATGCATCTTTATCGGCAAACACAAGGACTTACTGAATCGGGACGGCACTTTAACAGAAACCAAACCCTCCTCAAAATCCATTCGGACGGCGGGCGAGCAACAGACAAGCGGTCTTGCGACATGACTCAACAGGAAATCCTCAATCAAATCAAGCGTGGTAGCGATGAGCTGCTGATCGAATCCGAACTGGTCAAGAAACTGGAATCGGGACGGTCCTTGCGCGTCAAGGCGGGCTTCGACCCTACCGCGCCCGACTTGCACCTCGGCCATACCGTGTTGCTCAACAAGATGCGCCAGTTGCAGGATCTGGGGCATCACGCCCTGTTCCTGATCGGTGACTTCACCGGCATGATCGGCGACCCGACCGGCAAAAATGCGACCCGGCCCCCGTTGACGCGCGAGCAGGTGCTCGCCAATGCCGAGAGCTATCGCGAGCAGGTATTCAAAGTGCTCGACCCGGACAAGACCGAAGTCGTGTTCAACTCTGCCTGGATGGACAAATTCAGTGCAGTGGACCTGATCAAGCTGGCGGCAACTCACACCGTGGCGCAGATGTTGGAGCGCGACGATTTCGGCAAGCGTTACAAGTCAAACCAACCCATTGCCATCCACGAATTCATCTATCCGCTGGTGCAGGGTTATGACTCCGTTGCGCTCAAGGCCGACATCGAGCTGGGCGGTACCGACCAGAAATTCAACCTGCTGATGGGGCGCGAGTTGCAGCGTCACTTCGGCCAGCCGGCACAGTGTGTGCTCACCATGCCCTTGCTGGAGGGCCTCGACGGCATCAATAAAATGTCCAAATCCCTGGGCAACTATATCGGCGTGACTGACACCCCGCAGGATATGTTCGGCAAGCTGATGTCGGTTTCTGACGATCTGATGTGGCGTTACTTCGACCTGCTGTCCTTCCGCAGTCTGGCGCAGGTTGCCAACTTCCGTGAAGAGGCGGAACAGGGGCGTAACCCGCGCGACATCAAGGTGCTATTGGCACAGGAGATTGTTGCCCGCTTCCACTCGCAAAAAGCCGCCAAGGACGCGCTGACCGAGTTTGAGGCGCGCTTCCGGAAAGGCGTGTTGCCGGACGATATGCCGGAAATCAGTGTGACCAGTGCCGAAGGCCACATCGGTATCGCCCAAATGCTCAAGCAGGCCAATCTGGTCGCCAGCACTTCCGAAGCGCTGCGCATGATCGAGCAGGGGGCGGTCAAGCTTGACGGCGACAAGGTTAGCGACAAGGCGCTGCAACTCAAGGTCGGCGCGGTGGTTGTGGCGCAGGTCGGCAAACGCAAATTCGGCCGGGTCAATATCTGTTAAGCGCAGACGGAAACGGCAGCCATGGATAACCCCTTGGGGTTATTAACCATAAGCCATGTAGGGGGTGTACAGCACTCGAAGAGTCCTATTTAATCTGCCACGCGATGTAGGGATGGTCGACTTTCGGGCTTTATCAAAGAACAAGGCAAGAGCGCACCATTAATTTAGTATTTAGGGGGATTCAAATTGAACATGCTTGCTGGCTGTTTTCGTCTTTCCTTTTTCTCTGTTTTTGTGTTGCTTGGCCTGATGCCGATCCATACCGCGCTGGCCGCCAGCCCGGATAATGCAGTGAAGACCTGTGCTTACTGCCACGGCAAAGCGGGGGCGAGCACCGATCCGGAAGTGCCCATCATCGGTGGTTATTCGGCCGAATTCCTCGTCAACAACATCACGACTTACCGCGACCACGAGCGGGATTGTCCGGATACCAAGTATCGCAGCGGACCCAACAAGGGCAAGACCACCAATATGTGTGAGGTGGCTCACAGCCTGACCGATAGCGATATCCGCCAGATCGCGGTCTATTTTTCCAAGAAGGAATTTGTCCGCGCCAAGCAGCAGACCGATGCGGCGTTGGTCGCGAAAGGCAAAGAGGTTCACGAGTATTACTGTGAAAAATGCCACTCCGAGGGGGCATCGGAAGCCAAGGATGATGCGGGCATGATGGCCGGGCAATGGATGCCTTATCTGCGCCAGGCCTTTGATGAGTTTGCAACAGGCAAGCGCCCGATTCCGAAAAAAATGAAATTGAAGTTTGATCAGCTCGCGCCGGAGGATATGGAAGCGCTGGTGCACTATTACGGCAGTTTTCATTGATTCTTCCGGTGGAGAGCCATAGTGAACAGTGAAACCGGCAAGAAGGGCATATTTAGAAGGATAGGATGCTCGAGTTGTGTTCGGTATGGTTGCGGCGCCGGGATTTCATTGCTGGTGTTTCTGTTGCTGGTGGGGGGGTTCTCCACGGCGCTGGAGGCGACCAACAGTTTGGAATTCTGCACTTCCTGCCACAGCATGCAGACCAATTTCAAGGAGTACAAGGAGTCGACGCATTACGCCAATGTGTCCGGCGTCCGCGCAGAGTGCTCGGATTGCCACGTGCCGAAGAAAGACTGGTTCGCCAAGATGTATCGCAAGGTGATTGCGGCCAAGGATGTGTGGGGGGAAATGGTGGGCACCATCGATACACCCGAAAAATTCGAAGCACACCGTCTGGAAATGGCCAAGCGCGAATGGGCGCGCATGAAAGAATCCGATTCCATCGGTTGCCGCAATTGCCACAGTTTTGCCGCGATGGACATCGGTGAGCAGGCGAGGCTTGCCCAGAACAAGCATGCCACGGCCGAAGGTGAGGGCAAGACCTGCATCGATTGTCACAAGGGGATCGCACACAAACTGCCCCGATTGCATTAAGGAATTCGTATTCCCCGATTGGCCGGCACTGGGAATCGGGGGTGGAATGGTAGCAACAGCTCGCGAATAGACATCGCGCGAAGAACCGAACCGGGCATATTCAGATTGCAAGTATCTGCCATGCCTGGAATTGTTGATTCAATGACTACAGGGAGATTCTCGTGAAAAA
>Ga0210006_1001753_pt1 | contig 14700 bp, 17 predicted proteins | sample CryGey02umfilter_2_FD_185452 | JGI IMG/M metagenome (GOLD analysis project Ga0210006, IMG submission 185452) | Groundwater microbial communities from aquifer in Utah, USA - Crystal Geyser 4/10/14 0.2 um filter (SPAdes) (version 3) | ecosystem: Environmental > Aquatic > Deep subsurface >... | reverse complement strand
ACACACTAGATGGTACAAAATCTGGGTTTTATTGTGACTTTTTTTGATGTGCTCGGACATATGTTCGATTGTACCATATATCCTCAGACAGCCGAGCAAGCTCCCCTGTCTTCTTTAAGAATAAAACGCTATGAGCGTTTTTTTTATACCCAAATTATGCTACACTACTGACATATGTCAAATTTTCTTTCACAGACTGCAAAAGAAACTCTTTCATCCTTTCATACGGATACTCTTCAGGGACTTTCTACTAGTGATGTGACGACCCTACAAACGAAATTTGGAAAAAATACATTTCCGAGTACGGGGCAAAAAACAACTCGGCTTGGAATTTTTTTTAGACAATTTGCAAATGCCCTCATGATTGTTTTGGTGTTTGCGGGGGTAGTGAGCGGTATGTTGGGAGAATATATTGATATGACAGTGATCTTGATCACGGCTTTTTTGAATGCGGTGATTGGTTACATTCAGGAACACAAAGCGGATGATGCACTCAAACGATTGAAAAACATGGTGTCCTTCCGAACACGCGTGTTGCGTGATGGACGAAAACAACGCATAGATACACAAGAACTCGTGCCAGGAGATATTGTGTTTATCGAGGCAGGGGACAAGATCCAGGCAGATGCACGACTTCTCGAAGTCAATGAACTTTTGGTAAATGAATCTGCATTGACTGGGGAATCTGAATCAATACTCAAACATATACGGGTGATATCATCTGATGTACCTATCGCAGATCGAAAGAATATGATTCATCGTGGGACGGTCGTGACGAATGGCCGTGGTGTTGCTGTTGTCGTCGAAACAGGTATTCATACTGAGATTGGCACCATAGCAAAGCTTGTACGAGATACTGTCGATGAAAAAACACCGCTTCAGTTGCAACTTTCAACATTAAGTGGTGTTGTCAGTTTTATTGTTGTTTGTATTTCGGTTGCTATTTTTGTGATAGGCATCCTGACCAAAGCAGATGACATGGTTCATCTGTTTGAAACATCTGTGGCGATTGCCGTTGCGGCTGTACCCGAAGGGCTGGTGGTGTCGCTCACTGTCATTCTTGCTATAGGGATGAGACGAGTATTGAAAAAAAACGCACTCGTTCGAAAGCTTGTTGCTGCGGAAACATTGGGAAGTGTGAGTGTCATATGTGCTGACAAGACTGGTACGATGACGGCAGGCAATATGGCCGTCACACGTGTGGTGACGTTTGATCATGACGAAGAAATGGCAGAGCTCTTGTCCATGAGTGAAGAAAAACGTTCGACATATGATGATATGTTATTTGCGTTTCGTCTTGGACTCATAGCGAATGACGGAATGTTGGAAAATCCAGAAGCCGAGATCAAAGATTGGAAACTTGTTGGCGATACCACCGACACTGCGCTTATTGTTGCTGGTATGCACCTCGGTATTCCTAAACATGATATAGATGAAATAACACCAAGAGTTGCATCACTTCCGTTTACCAGCGAACGAAAATATATTGCCACAATTGCACCACAAGGAGATCATTTTTCTCTAGTTATAAAAGGTGCATCTGAATTATTGCTAGAGAAATCAACACATATTTTTTCAGGTGGAAAACAAGTTCTCTTGACACCAGAACGTAAGAAAATAATGGAAGAACAACAGTATATGCTCACGACGCAAGGTTTACGTGTGATCGCTGTAGGATATGCACCCATAGAAAAGAAATCGAGTATTCGAGAACAGGATATTGCAGGAGTAACCTTTGTAGCGTTATTGGCCCTCGCAGATCCGTTGCGGCCTGATATTGTCGATACGCTTGCACAGGCAAAGAAAGCAGGTATTCGTACTATTATGATTACTGGGGATCATGTGGAGACTGCGAAGGCAATTGCGACTGAGATTGGGTTGTCCGTGACACCCGATCAAGTATTTGACGGGAGACGGCTAGAACAGCTTACCGATGCCGCACTCCAAAAGATTGTATCAGATGTATCTGTCTTTGCGCGTGTCGATCCAATTCATAAAATACGGATAGTGAAAGCGCTCCAAGCAAACGGAGAGGTTGTCGCGATGACAGGAGATGGTGTCAATGACGCTCCTGCACTCAAAGGCGCTGATATTGGGATATCACTTGGTTCTGGTACCGATGTCGCAAAAGAAACCTCCGATATGATTCTTCTTGACGATGGATTTGCAACGATTGTTTCTGCTATCAGTGAAGGACGGACAATTTATCAAAATATTAGAAAAGTTGTGTTGTATCTTTTGTCCGGAAGTTTTGCCTCTGTTATTTTGGTTACGGCAAGCATGTTGCTTGGCTATCCATTGCCTGTGTTGGCAGTACAGATTTTGTGGATGAATATCGTTGAGGACGTATTTCCTGTTATGGCACTTGCTTTTGACAAAGGAGATCGTGAAAATATGAATGACGCTCCACGAAAAAAATCAGTTCCTTTGATCGACAAAAAAATGTTAACGATGATTATTGCAAAGAGTTCACTCGCAAATGTATTTTTGTTTTCCATGTTCGTCTATTTTTGGCAGACAACCCACGATATTGCCTTGACCCGAACTATTATATTTGTGGGTTTGGGGATTGATGCTCTGTTCTTTGTGTTCTGCGTGCGTTCATTGCGTTGCTTTGTCTGGCAAATTAATCCGTTTGATAATGTCTATCTTCTCGGGGCAGTATTGTTTGGGTGGATTATGCTTTTTGCGGGCGTATATCTTCCTCCATTGCAGTTCCTTCTTCGTACCGTTCCACTTCATTTTTCTCAGTGGGCCTTTCTCCTCTTGTTTGGATTGTGGAATGTCGTCATAATAGAAAGTATAAAAGGTATCTTTTTTTGGAAAGAAAAATCTTTAAGAAAAATTTCTCAATAATATAAACCTTATTGTATGATAAAAAAAACATATCTGAATGCACTCAAAAAATCTCTTCATACGTATGCAGAAAAACGACGAGATGTCATCAAAATTTCTGGCGATGCCCTTCACCTCTCGAAGCGGGCAATTTTTTCTATGCATCGTGGGGATATGAAAGAAGCAGAGACAAAGCTTGTAGAAGCAAAAATACTCTTGCAAAGTATTGCTATGAAGTTTAAAAAAATACCTGAGTTATTGACAGAAGGATCATATCATGCTGGTATGGAGGAGTATGTAGAAGCAGCACTTCTACATCAGTTTTTGAAGAGTGGGACGTTGGGTGAAGAATTGAATGGACTTGATGTCCCACGAGATGTATTTTTGGCTGGGTTGTGCGATGTTCCGGGAGAATTGTATCGCTATGCAATAAAAGCTGCGACAGAACATAATCTTGATATGGTGAATGCGTGCAATACTATGGCACAGGACATTGTAGAGTCTTTGACAGAATTTGAATTTACCAAATATCTTAGAACAAAGTTTGATCAAGCAAAGCAGGCAGCAAACAAATTGGAATTTGTTATGTATGAAGTTTCTTTGCGTTTAAAGCAATAGAAGAATATGTCGCCCAAAGCAACTGTAAAAAAAATTGTACCAAAAAGTATTCTTAATATCAGGCATCTTTTTTATGCGTGGCTTGGGGCAATGAAGTTTGGAAATCCTTCCGAGGAATTGCTTGTGATAGGCGTCACAGGGACAAGTGGCAAGTCGACGACGGTGTATCTTCTTCGTCAGCTCCTTGAATCTGCAGGGTATACTGTTGGTGCGTTATCAACTATTGAGTTTTCTATAGCTGGAGAACATCATTTGAATGATAAAAAGATGACCATGTTGGGAAAAACACAGATACAGGAATATCTTAGAAAAATGGTTGAAAAGGGATGCACTATTGCCATTGTTGAAACAACATCCGAAGGGCGTGTACAGTATAGACATCGTTTTATCAACTACGACATGATGCTTTTGACAAATTTATATCCAGAACATATTGATTCACACGGAAGTTTTGAAAAATATCGACAAGCAAAAATTGATCTTTTTGAATATGCTGCACGTTCACGACGAAAGACAATAAAAGGAAAACGTATTTTAAAGATGGCACTTATCAATCGATCTGTTATGGGGTATACAAAATTTGCCTCAAAGCGATTTGATAAGATTAATTTTTTTGATGGAAAGGAAACATTGCATGCTGAAGATATTATGTCTGATAATGAAGGTATTCATTTCAAAGTACATGAACGAACATTTTCTGCACCAATGTATGGGGAACATAATGCAAAAAACATTGTCGCATGTATGGCTGTTGCTCGAGCACTTGATATTTCTTGGGGGACGATAGAAAAGGCTGTTGAAACATTTCACAATGTTCCAGGGAGAATTGAATTCATCTCTGAAGCCGAAGTGCAGGGTTTTCAAGTGATCGTTGATTATGCATTTGAGCCTGTGGCAATGAAAAAATTGTATGAAGTTGTCGATCTTCTCAAGCCAAAGCGAGTATTACACGTTTTTGGGTCTACTGGCGGTGGCAGAGACAAAGCACGGAGATTTACTTTGGGTGAGTTTATCGGAGAGCATGCGAACATGTGTTTTGTTACAGATGAAGATCCTTACGAAGACGATCCGATGAAAATTATTGAAGATGTCGCTACTGCAGTAAAAAAAGTAGGAAAAAAGAAAGGAATAAATCTTTTTGTCGACATTGATCGTCGTAAGGCAATTACAGCTGCAATCGGGAGGGCCAAACCTGGTGACTTGGTACTCATCACAGGAAAGGGGAGCGAGCAAGCTATGTGCATTGCTGGTGGCAATATGATTCCTTGGGATGACCGCATGATTGCACGCGAAGCTATTGAACATCGTGCGGAATAATATTTCGTGCTATACTGTTGTCATTACTATATGACACAAAAAAGTACACAGGAGCATAGTGCCATGCAGCGTTTTTTTTCGTCACGTTTGTTTTTGATATTGCTTTTTATTGCAGCATTTCTTGTCGCACTCAGTTATGCAAGAGCATATTATCAGGATTATGCAATTCGACAGGAAATAAAACAACTAGAGCAGGAAGTTCAAAATTTACAACACAAAAAATTGGAATCATTTGAACTTCTCAAATATGTTTCAAGTGATGAGTATGTGGAAGAAAAAGCACGGGTAGAATTTAACCTTAAGAAACCTGGTGAGCATGTTATAGCTATTCCAGAGGAATTTGCATTTGCTGATGATATTTCTGAGTCTTCAAGTGATATTTTGGATGAACCCTTGAACAATCCTACAAAATGGTGGTACTATATTACGCATATACAGCCGTCTCGCTCTTGAACACATATGTGTAAAGATTGAATTGGCTTTTTGTGATAACATATCACACCAAGTATTCATAATGTCTAACTTTTTTTATATGGAATCAATGGAAACTCCAGAAGAACAGCCTACTGGTGCATCACTAAATGAGTCGAAGAAAAAAAACATGGTACCTCAGTTTCTTGCAGGTATATTTATTGTCGTAGTCATCGCTATTGTTGGTGTGTACATGTATACAAAATCACAAGTAAGCACATTGTCTGAAGCTCCCTTTGTGTTGAGTGTCGCACAAATGTTGCATGTTCCAATTGCGAAAATCAATGGACATGCTGTTGCCTACACAGACTTTATGATGGATTTCTCATCATTAAAAAGTTTTTACTTACAGCAGGATACGGGAGCTGAGCCTGTAACCGAAAAAGATATCTCACAGCAAGTATTGAGTCGTTTGCTCATTAATACGCTCATGGATGAGTATGCAAAAAAGTATAATGTCATTGCAGAACAAAGTGATATTGATGCTGCAAAAGCAGAGCTTCTCTCTCAATTCCCAGATGAAGAAACTGCTGCACAAGAAATTCAAAAAACCTTCGGTTGGTCGCTTGACACTTTTACCAGTCGTGTCATCAACCCAATCGTTATAGAGAAAAAAGTTGCAGACGCTTTTTCTACTGACGAAAGTGTAGACGAAAAATACAAAGCAACACAGGTAAAGGCACGTCATATCTTGTTTGCTATAGATGACAAGCAACCTGCTGAAGAGGTGCGGGCTACTGCTGAAAAGGTATTGAAACGTATTCAAGATGGAGAAGACTTTGCTACACTCGCAGCAGAGTTTGGTAGTGATGGTACATCTGAAACAGGAGGAGATCTTGGGTGGATCGATAGAGGAACGACAGTCCCAGAGTTTGAAGATGTACTTTTTTCAATGACTGCTGGACAGCTGTATGATCAGATTGTTGAAACTCAGTTCGGTTTACATATTGTCAAAGCCGATGATGTCCGTACAGTCAATGATTTTGCTGCATTTTTTCAAGAGCAGCTAAAAGAAGCTGATGTTAAAATCTATAGTGACATTGCAAATCCGTTTGCTGAGGTTGTAAATAAAACACCTGTAGCTGATGGCGATGAAAACGTAGCACCAGAAGGATCTGATATTGCTCAATAACATAAACAGCATTAGTTATGTCTGAGACGAATACCCCCGCTGAATTACAAAGAAATTTGCAGAGTGAAAGTGGGGGTTATGCAGGACAAGGGCGAGAGAGATTTATTGCTCTCTTGAACTCTGATAGGCCTATAGACAGTCGTGAGATAGAGCAATTTATACAAATGATTGCGATGGATTTTTTTATTAAAAAACATCGTGATGAGATCCGACAAGATGCATTAGGGAAGCCAACCATACTACTACCTGAAGAAACATTTTTTTCAGAGAATTTTGCTGCTCGATTTGATATAGAATTTCTTAAAGATGATGGGGAACTTTCTGCTGTGAAAAATGAAATTTTTAGTAAGAGAAATGCCAATGGTGCTATAAAAAAGTTAGAAGTTCTCATGGAACAGTGGTGGCATGAAAGAGAACAAAATGAAGCTGTATAGTCTGTTCATCAACATTACATATTGAAAAAACTGATTGACAATACCTATCTTTTTACGTTAGAATAAGGCCGCATTTGCACATGCCGCCTTAGCTCAGTTGGTAGAGCAATTCACTCGTAACGAATAGGTCCGGGGTTCGACTCCCCGAGGTGGCTCTCACAAAAAAACTTCACAATAGTACAAACACGGGTTCTGCGCCCAAGGCGCATCCGCCTCGGGCGGAGACTCCCCGAGGTGGCTCAGAAAAAAATATAGATATGAAAAAGTCCCCAGCTCGCGCACGCGAGCTGGGGACTTTGCGTCCCACACGATGTGGACTATGTGATCGTAACCGAAGCGTTGCATCTGTACTGGTGCAGATATCGTACATATGACTATATAGAGGACTTTGAACTGTGTCAAATATTTTTTATTCCACAACAAATCTACCTCTCGTTTTTGAATTGTGATATACTGATCATCAGTATGATTCATCTTACTTCAGTATCAAAACAATACACCGCTGATAGTGTCGGACTAGCTGATGTAGACTTGTCTATTGAGGCTGGAGAATTTGTATCTATCGTAGGACAAAGTGGCACTGGAAAAACGACTCTCATCAAATTGCTTATAGCAGAAGAAAAGCCTACGAGCGGACAGATAGAAATAGGCGGATGGGATATTTCTCGTATTCGACAGTCGGATGTACCACTTTTGAGAAGACAAATTGGTGTTATTTTTCAGGATTTCAAACTTCTTCCAAAAAAGACCGTACGTGAAAATGTGGCATTTGCATTGCAAGTAGCAGGGGAGCCACATAAACGTATCAAGGATATTGTTCCTCGTGTTCTTGAGATCGTTGGTTTGGGTCCAAAAATGGAGCGTTATCCACATCAACTTTCTGGTGGTGAGCAGCAGCGTGTAGTGATTGCACGTTCGTTGGTTCATAGACCAAAGATTATTGTTGCTGACGAACCTACAGGGAATCTTGATAGTATCAATACACAAGAAATCATGGAGATTTTGAAAAAAATAAATGAATTTGGCACGACAATTGTCCTCGTTACTCACAATCGTGACATCGTCAATCAGCTCAGAAAGCGTGTGGTTGTACTACAGGATGGAAAAATTATTTCAGATGAACAACATGGAAAGTATCATTTAAGTGCTACGGCTGTATAACTATGTATTCATTTTTACGCATTATTCGCTTTGCATTACAAGATATTGTGCGAAATATAGGATTGTCTTTCATGACGATTTTTGTTCTCGTCTTGATGTTGTTGTCTATCAATACACTGCTATTTCTTCGACTTGTTACAAATGAAGCAACGACATCCATTCGTGATCAAATTGATGTAAGTTTTTATCTCTCCCCCGAGGCTACTGCTAGTGAGATTGACGAAGTCTATACGTACATTGCCTCATTGCCAGAAGTGACACAAGCAACTTTTTTATCACAGGAGGAAGTCTTGGCAAATTTTCGTATATTGTATCATGATAACGAAAATATTCTTGCTTCGCTCGAGGAGCTTACAGAAAATCCACTTGGTGCAACAATTGTAGTAAAAACAAAAGATCCTGCTGATTATGTTACCGTTATCAATGATCTCAATGTGCCAGAATATGAAACTATTGTAGAATCTAAAACATTTACTGATACACAAGGTGCTATACAGAAAATTGATATTATTACTACAAATGTTGAACATTTTTCATTTGCACTTACAGTCTTTTTTGCCATTATTTCTTTCCTCATTATTTTTAATACAATTCGTGTCGCTATTTATACACAACGCATTGAGATCAGTATAAAAAAACTCGTCGGTGCAACAAATTGGTTTGTAAGAGGTCCATATGTTGTAGAATCTGTTGTCTTTAGTGTAATAAGTGTTGGTATTGCAATGTCATTAGCGTATACCAGTACTGGTTTTTTGGATCAGTATCTAGGTGTTGTTTTGGGAGATCCACAATTCTTGACAAATTACTATGTTTCACATATACTCTCACTCGCTGGGATTCAGTTTGGAATTGTCTTTTTTCTTACCTTGATATCCAGTATGCTGGCAATGCGTCGCTATCTGAGAACCTAGGGTTGTTCAGCTCATACAAATCATCATTCGGGGATCGTCTAAAGGTAGGACTTCAGGTTTTGATCCTGACTATCGGGGTTCGAATCCCTGTCCCCGAGCAAGAGTCTTTAGAGGCTCATAGAAGTCGAGTACACTATACTCGATTAGAATTTATTCGACGGTAGCTCAGCGGTAGAGCAGTTGGCTGTAAATAGACGTTTGGAGCAATCCAAGTGCACTAGCAGCTCCTCTTAGAAATAAGAGGATGCCAACGAAGTGAATTGTCCCGTAAAGGCGGGATCGTGTGCAACTTACGTTGAGTTGTACAGGACGAGAAACCTGCGCATGTCCCACGTGGATCTGCATGGTAATTCGCAGCCAAGTTTCCAGGTATGATTTTAGGTGTGCATAAGAGCACTCTCCTTGAGAGAGAAACGTATGTGCGTCCATATATGGAAAAAGGTTCAGAGACTATCCCTTCGGGGAGTACCTTGTACGAACATTTTTTTGGTTCAGGGGAAGAGCTTCGCACCCTAACGATTCCGACATGATCGGAAATAGGCGAGGGTGATGATATAGTCCACGCCGCAATGAAAATTGTGGATGACGTGTAACCAATTGGTCGTGGGTTCGAGTCCCACCCGTCGAGCATGAGAAAACACAGCACATTGCTGTGTTTTCTGTTATACTACAATATAATAATCGAAGTCTATGGATAAAAATTACTCATGGTTGGTGTGGTAATAGGAAGTACACTTGGTGCATATGTGCCTCTCTGGTTTGGCGCTGATTCTTTATCGATTGCCTCTGTTGTGGGGGCGTTTGTTGGAGGATTATTTGGAATTTGGATTATGGCAAAGTTATTTTCATCGTGATATTCCTATCTTTTTTATGAAAAAGAAACACAAATCGAAATACACAGGTGTATTGTTGCTCATTTTCATTATGTTTGTCTTGGGCGCTAGTCTTTATTTTGCATGGGTAACATACTTTATTGATGATTCATCTAATCAGCAATATATATTAGGTGAATCCAAAAAAAATATTTTTAATGAAGAAAACGTTAGTTGGAATCATATCCATGATGAAATTACTGGTATTCAATTTTCTTATCCAGAAAATTTTGGAAGTAAATATGTCACACCGGCTGAATGGCCACCAAAGTTGAAGAGTGGAACTTTTGTATATGAGTGTGAAGAGATTACTGAAGAACCTAATATACTAAAACAAACGTACGGTAAAAATATACAGGGTACATATTATTGTATATCAATATCAAGTGAGGGTGCTGCTGGAAGTGTGTATATCACGTATAGCTATACATTTGAGTATGGTGGTAAGGCAATTGAAATGAATTTTTCTATTCAAAAAGTACAATGTGCTAATTATGATGAACCTCAGAAAAGTACATGCAAAGATGCCCAGGACTCTTTTGATATAGATTCTCTTGTAGACCAAATAGTTGAGAGTATTGAGTAGTATGCTCAAAGTACTAGTTGTGAATATATAGTTGTCCACTCATACTGTTGTGAAGTGTATACAAGCGGAATATACTATCTATATTATTCCTTTTTAATATCACGTATATGTGGAATACATTTTCTCATTCGTATATGGCAGGTGGTAGTGGTTTTGGATTTGGTGTAGGTGGCTATAACCAAGGTTTTTTTGGTTTTTTGGCTATTGTTATGATTTGGTCCCTCGTGTGGAAAGCATTTGCTCTTTGGAAGGCAGCACGACGTGGTGATTCGGTCTGGTTTGCAGTACTTCTGGTTCTTAATACAGTGGGTATTGCGGAAATTCTGTATTTGTTTGTATTTTCAGAGCCAAAAGGAATATTGAAGGACAAAACAAACACTGTTGTGAGTAAAAATATAGAAAACAAGGGTAAAACTCATCCACAGGCATAAAACGATTCGTTCTCTGATATACTATAAAGACTCTCTGAAATAGAGAGTCTTTTCACGTAATATATTATCCTATGTCATATGGATTTACTACACAAGTATCAGGATCATTTTCTTCTGTTATTAAAAAAACAAAACAAGCACTTGCAGCAGAGGGATTTGGTGTTCTGACAGAAATAGATGTTAAAGCAACACTCAAGGAAAAATTAAATGTGGACTTTGATAATTATGTTATTCTTGGTGCCTGTAATCCACCGTTCGCATACAAAGCACTTTTGGCTGAACCTGAAATTGGTCTTTTTCTTCCGTGTAATGTCATTGTATATGAACAAAAAGGAGTAGTACATGTCTCTGCTATTAATCCAGTGGTAGCAATGAGTATGGTGGAAAGTAATGATCTTGAAGTTGTCGCGTTGCAGGTTAGTGAAAAACTTAAAAAAACGATAGATCGCATTGCAGAATAACACTAAATACCTTATGTCTTTCCATGAACGTCAGCAAAGTAGCGAACGATTTCAGGCTACTATACACATATCGTCAACATATACGGTATGCATGATGTTCTCGTTTATATAACTATAAAATTCGACATATTTTTTTGTTTCTCGGTTGAATGAGTATTGTAGTTGTAAAATATTCTATACAAAACCAGAGGGCGTGGTATACTCAATCAAGCCAAAAACGTATGGATTCGTACATTATTTCACTCCTCACAACCTACCAACATTTCGCAATTTTTATTGGTGCATTCTTTTTTGGTGAAATAGTAATTGTAACGGCCGCATTTCTTGCTGGACAGGGAGTTTGGTCGTTAGGTACGGTATTTGTCCTAGCGCTTTTTGGAACAGTGATATCTGATTCAATTTGGTTTTTTTTTGGTCAGGCAATTCTTCGTTTTATTCAGCGGTGGAAAAAGGGGAGAAAGGAAGTCGAAACGTTGAAGATGGCGGAGGTTCCTTTAAAAAAAAACACACCTTTTTTTGTATTGCTTTTCATAAAATTTTTGTATGGGACTCGCATTTTGACGATTATTTATCTTTCCTCACGAAAGTTGAATTTTTGGTTATTTCTTCTTTTTGATACTCTTGGCACTACTCTGTGGCTTATTGTAATGCTGGCGATTGGGTGGGGTGTTTCTCAGGGGACGTATCAATGGTCACCACTACTGCAGCAGACTGAGTATGTCATTTCTATTCTTGCTCTCACATTGATTGGTACTCATTTTTTTATTGTATGGATCAGCAAAAAAATAACAAAAAAATAGTTGCTATCGTTCCGGCCTATAATGAACAAGAACGTATTGAAGACGTCATAAGTGTGCTTGTAAGCTATGGTCGTTTTTCAGATATTATTGTGGTAGATGATGGTTCTACTGATGATACTGCAAAAATTGTAGCACAGTATCCAGTAACATTTCTTCAAAATAAAATGAATAGTGGAAAAGGGTATTCAATGAATAAGGGGGTACAGCATACAGATGCAGAGTATATATTTTTTATGGATGCAGATGTCTCTGGAATGACGCATGACATTCTCTCACAAATTATCTCACCAGTTGTCGATGGACAGACTGAGATGTTTATTGGTATGAGAAATAGAAAGATATACTATCTTCGCTATCTCTTATGGTTTGTTCCGTTACTAGGAGGAGAGAGGGCACTTACGAGAACGCTCTGGGAAGAAGTACCTGCATTTTATAAGAATAGATTTCGTATAGAAGCTGGATTGAATTTTTATGCGCAGCATTACGGAAAAGGTTTTGAATTTGGTGTGTTTGAAGGATTGACACAGGTGATTAAAGAAAAAAAATATGGTTTTTGGAAAGGTTTTCTAGGAAGAATAAAGATGTCTTATGAAGTGATGAGTGCACAATATAGATTGCATGTTGTCGACATGCCAACATTTTTGAAGAAAAAAAGAAAACTCGCCTTATGGGCGCTTCAAAGTATCGTGGGTATGATAATAGGTATGGTTTTTCTTGTTGCTGCGTATGTCGGTCCCAAAAAATTTATTATCATGTTCTTTCATGAAGAACTTCTTGAGGATCCTAATGCGTACGTAGTTCACTTTTTGTTTCGTGGCGCAGAAAATATCACGGTAGGACTAGTAGCATTGATTGGTTTTCTCCTTTTTGTCCTACATGCTTCGACCCTCATGTACACAGGAAGGCATTTGCTTCATTTCATTAGTGGACTTCTCTACAAGCGAGAGGTATACAAACATGATTAACAAATATCAAGAATTTTGTATGCTACCGCATTGCCTTGCACGGTAATATTTATGATATCTCCTTTTTTTGATCCTAATAGGACAGCGCCAATAGGAGAGGTATAAGAAATAATTCCTTTTGATGGATTTGTTTCGCTTGATCCGAGGATAGTGTATTTTTTTTTCTTTCCACTGGCTTCGATCGTTACTGTACTTCCAACGTGTACCTCATCACTGTTGGGTGGTGCAATAATATCTGCGTCTGCGAGCTGGCGCTCAATTTTAAGTATTGCGTTATTTATTCCCCGGAGACGTCCTTTCGCAAGCTGATATTCTACATTTTCAGAAAAGTCTCCCAGCTCTGCCAGCCGAGCTACTTCAGATGCTGCATAAGGTCTCTTTATCATGAGTCGTTCGAGATCTTGTTTGAGTTCCTCAAACTTATGCCCAGTCATGAGAGGGTCATTGGGAAGATTGGTATATTTTCCAGGTTTTCGTTTTGGAAGTTGCATATAGTATATTTGTCCTGAACCCAACGCTATGATACAATAGTGCAGCTATTTTTCATAGAGTAAACATATATGCAAGACCTACAAGAAATTTTTAATCGCGTCCAAGAAAATAAGAAAAAACTCAAGGATCTTAAGGATGCCTATAGGGAAGCCTTGAAGGGAAGCGAATCGTACATTGAAGCTGAAGAATCATTGAAGACGTTGCGTGAGAAAAAGAAGAGCATCGAAACAGATTTGAAATCACAATTTTCAAATGAGTTTATCCAAATGGATGATATAAAGATAGATCTTGCAAGTGATCAGGAAATGATTAATGACATTGCTATGACTATGGTGATGAAAGGTGAGACGGTGAGTGTGAATGATAAATATGAAAATGAGTATGAGCCACTGTTTACCGTCAAGTTTAAGAAAGTAAGCTAGTATGAGTGGTGAAGTAGTTTTTGATATCGAAACATACGGTGATATCCGGAATCGCGCTGAAATAAAAGTAACGGTAGTTTCTGTCTATGAATATGAGACTGATACATATCGTTCGTTTGATGAACATCAGTTGTCAGAGCTTTGGCCAATTTTGGAAAGAGCAGAACGCATTATAGGATACAACAGTAAGGGCTTTGACGCACCTATTCTTGATAAATATTATCCTGGAGATATCAATGTCATTCCGCATCTTGATCTCCTCGAAAAAATAAAAGAATCTGCCGGGAAACGATTCAAACTTGATGATATCGCAAAAGCAACACTTGAAATTAGTAAGAGCGCTAATGGATTACAGGCACTTAAGTGGTATGAAGAAGGAAAAATTGATGAAATCAAAAAGTATTGTGAACAAGATGTAAAGGTGACAAAGGAAGTATACGAATTTGGGAAGAAAAACAAAATGCTGTATACATCAACGCTCACAGGTGAGCTCATGCCAATTTCTGTAAACTTTGATCCTGCACCAAAGATTGAAGGTCAAACAGGCGCTGGTAGTGGCATTAATATGACGTTGCCTATTTAGTGATCAGATAAGTATAAAAAACAGCAAGTACATTGCTGTTTTTTTATTCTTAAAGAAGACAGGGGAGCTTGCTCGGCTGTCCGAGGATATATGGTACAATCGAACATATGTCCGAGCACATCAAAAAAAGTCACAATAAAACCCAGATTTTGTACCATCTAGTGTGTCCAGTGAAGTATAGGAGAAAAGTACTGATCAAAGGTGTTCCA
>Ga0210006_1001752_pt1 | contig 14703 bp, 11 predicted proteins | sample CryGey02umfilter_2_FD_185452 | JGI IMG/M metagenome (GOLD analysis project Ga0210006, IMG submission 185452) | Groundwater microbial communities from aquifer in Utah, USA - Crystal Geyser 4/10/14 0.2 um filter (SPAdes) (version 3) | ecosystem: Environmental > Aquatic > Deep subsurface >... | reverse complement strand
GTCTCATAAATTAGGCGTTCAAAAAAACCAAAACAAAAGTAGTAAAAATAATAAAAATTTGACAAAGTACTGCTACAAAATTCAAAATCTGGGCCATAAATTTGTCTTTTTTATAAAGTAACCAACCTATAAAAAAATTAACAGTCAAAATAACAAGTCCTATCAATGGTACAAAAAATATTTTCCAACTCTCAGCAATGTAATTTACTCCATAAAGTACGTTGTAGTGTAAAAACAATTCGCTAGTATTTGGTAACTGAGATTTTAACCAAAACCAAGAAAACAGATTCAAAAGTACTGAGGATACTACCATAATAATGATCGGCAGAGAGAAAAAGTACAATTTCAAGGGATAAAGACGTAATTTCATATGTTACATTATAATTTTATCCCGATAAAATCGGGATTGAAACAATTTTTAAATGATTCAATTTTTAAATTTGGTCATTTATAAATTTGAAATTGTTTAAAAATTCAAAATTCCTAAATTTAAAATTAAAGCCTCTAAAATCTCTCTAATTATACACCCTAAAAGTCCCCTTGACAAGCAAAGCACAATATAGTATACTGTCCCCGATCCACTTTCTATATATTTTTTTAAAATTCATTAATAAATAACCCATTATGGCACATAAAAAAGCCGGTGGAACCACCAGGTTGGGACGAGACTCCAATCCACAATACCTAGGCGTGAAGGTCAGTGATGGCCAAACCGTCAAAACAGGTATGGTCTTAGTCCGTCAACGTGGCAGTAAGATTCACCAAGGAAAAAATGTAAAAAAAGGTAAAGATGACACTTTGTTTACTCTTACAGATGGCAAAGTAAAATTCCAAACTAAAAAAAGAATGAATTTCACAGGCGTACTCAAAACCGCCAAATATTTACATGTTCTTCCTGAAGAAAAGAAATAAAAATTCAAAAAATCCTCTAGATAACAGAGGATTTTTTATTGTTTGAGAGATTTGTGATACAATGTAATTAATACACAAATTTAAAATTACAAATACCAAATAATAAACAAACCACAAATTACAAATTATTTTATTATTGTATATTGTAATTTATTTGGAATTTGTTTATTTAGTATTGTTTATTCTATTTATATGTCCCAATTTTTCCTCACCCTTCTCCAAGCAATATTAATCCAACTCGCAGGCCTTTTCGGAATTTTCTTCGTCATTGGTTTTTTTCATTCTATTATTCAAGCCAAAACTCTAGAAAATTATCAGCGTAGTCTAGGCTGGAAAGGAATACTTTGGACTGCCTGGATAGGCACACCAATTCACGAGATGGGACACGCTTTTTTTGCCTTAATTTTTCGACACAAAATAATCAGTGTTAGAATTTTTGAACCAAATGCAGAATCAGGTAATCTCGGACATGTCAATCACTCCTATAATACCAAAAGTCTTTACCAACAACTCGGCAACTTCTTTATTGGTGGAGCACCAATGATTTTTGGATCAATAATTCTCGTAATTTTTCTTTATTCTTTTGTACCAAATGCCAAAGAAATTTTCAATCCCCTTTTCACAAATTATCATAATCCACTAGAATTCTTGCAAGCAATATTCCAAAGTCTAAAAAATCTCTTTTCAGTAGATAATATTGGTAAGTGGAACTTCTGGATATTCTTCTATCTATCTCTCGCCGTAGCCTCTCACATGGCACCAAGTAAGCCAGATAGACGTGGAATGTGGAGTGGTTTTTTTTGGATTGTGATTTTGCTTATTACTATCAACATTGTGACTCTTTTGCTCGGAGTAGATATTACCAAATATGTTTTGAATTTAAGTCAATTTTTGGGACTTTTTGTGGCGATATTTATTTATTCTTTATTATTGGCTTTTTTACATTATTTGGTTTCTATTTTATTGTGGGTTTTGTTTAGGAGGAGATAAAATTTTTAAGAAATAAAAAACAGACAGGAAATCTGTTTTTTAGATAAATATTTCTTTTTTAAGATAATTTCTTTTTTGATTTTTTGTTAGCCAAAAAATTCTCACCAGTAACCACTGACTTACCAGTTTTTTTCTCCAAAGCTCTGCGAGCATCTTTGGCTATTTTACCACCTTTTTTGGCGGGCGCTTTGTTTTGTTCTAGACCTTTAGCCTTCGTACTGTCTGCAATTTGACGAGTAGATAATTCTGCTAAAGCTGTAAAAATCAACTCAGCTTCTGTCATATGATCTCGCAAGTTTTGAGTTTTGAGTCCTTTTAGATTTTTGTGATCTTTCACTGACAAATCTGCCCACTCTTCATGAATAATGTTGGTAAGTATAACAAACTCATCGCCTTTTTTTACGTCATGTTCACTCCAATAATCTGTAAGTTTGTTTCTCGTTTCTTGCCCCATCATCCTTTGCTGAATCCACTTATCACTTCTACCTTGCTTTTGCCAATATTCACGAGAACGATTGAGAGCTCTTTCGGGATCAGTCATTTCTTGCATTCTTTCATAACCAACTTTGGCGAGCCAAAGCTTGATTGGCTCAGCTTTTTTGCTTGGTACAGATTGAATCAGTCTAAGCAAAGTTTCCACATCAGCGACGTCTGTTTCCCTCATTTTTCCGTCTTGAGCCACCATTTTCAACTGGTCACAATTTGTGACCAGTTCACTACCTTCGTTTTTTAGACGATTTTTTAAGGTTGTCCAATAAGTTTTGGCCTTTTTGAAATCATATTGTTCAGTCAAAACAGCAATAATGTCAATCACTGAAAAATACCAAGTTTCTTTGTTTTCATCGTAAATTCGGCGGACTTTGAAATTTTCAAAGATAGCCAGAGAAGTTTTGTTTTTCATAATTTTGTAAATAAATTTTATCTTTATCTAAATATAACAAATTTTCTAGAGTTTGTAAAAATAAAAAAACCACTATTCCTTAAAAAATAACGGTTCTAAAATTATTCATCTTTTTTCTTCAAAAAAAGATATTGTCTAAAAATAAACAAACTCAACAAAACGTCACTAATAAACAAAACATAAAAGATATTTACTCTTGAAACACCTTCATTTTGAAACCAAACGATATCTGGATTTTGATATTTACTAATATCTAATTTTACATCATGCAAATCAATATCTGCTTCATCTCTTATCCAACGAAACCAAGTTGTTTCACTGTATTCAAGCTCAGCTTTTGCATTACTAATATAGCTAATAAACAAATTATTATAAATTGAAATTTGTCCTAACTGTGGTATAAAACGCATACTAGCCAAAGAATCAACATTTGCTTCATACAAAATATCCAATTGTTTACCATAAAAATAACTAGATCCCAAAATTTGTATATAAACAGACAAAACAAATACAACTAAAAATAATAATTTTTTGGATAATGAAATTATTTTTTTATCAAAAAAAGAAACTAATGGCAAATGCAGTAAAATAATAATAGAAACAAGTTTTCTTACTGACCAAGTCTCATCTGTCCAATAACTAAATGGTGCCGTGATTAACAAAATCAACAAAAAAGATACTAACAAAAATACCGCCGTTTCTCTATGATCTTGCCAGAATTTTTTCCAAACAAACAATGTCAAAATAAGTAAAGGACTAAACAAAAAAATACTTTTACCAGCAGAAAAAAATATTCCATAAAAACCTTCCCACCAAGACCAAACTTGAAATTCATGACTAAGAGAATATACTCCAGCAAATGAACCACGAGAGAAATATTGCAACAACGACATCGTGATGATAGAAAGCAAAGCTGGCGTAAACAAAATTATAAAATCTTTTAAATAATTTTTTAGAGTCCATTTTTTTTTGTTTTTATTTACAAGCCAGACAAAGAGTAGTACAGGTAAGCCCAAAATTACAGCATAAGATTTGGCAGTGACCAACAAAGCAAAAACAATAGCAACTAACCACAAAGAGGTCTTATTATTTTTCCACCTCAACAAAGTCAACAAAAGTAAAGATAAATAAAAAGTCATTTGATACTCCATCCCAATATTAGCATAAGGCCAAATAACAGACCCTGTAGCGATCACAAAAGAAAGAAATAAGGCTGTATATTTTTTTTGAGTCAAATAATAAACAATATAAAAAAGAAAAACAACAGACAACGCAGAATAAAAAATAGGTACAATAGTTAAAAAATTTATATTACTACCAAAACCAAATAAATGAAACAAAGCAATAAAAGGCAAATAAAGAATGCTAGCTGAAATACCAGCTCGACGAATATCAAATTCACCATTAAACAATTTCAAAGCAGAAGTAACTGTTTCACCTTCATAACCTACAAAATTCATGTGCCAAGTAGTAAGATACAAAAGTGAGGTAAATAAAAACAGCAACAAAACCAAAACTGCATTGGGAAATCGTAAACGAAACAAAGTATAAATAGCTTCCAAACCATCACGCCAATTTATTTTTTTACCTTCATCTTTTGATCTTGGGTTGTAAAAAATTGGTATTTCTTGAATTTTTATACCATCTTTTGCTATATAGGAAGTGACTTCTGGACAAAAAGCAAAACCCTTTTCACGAAGTGGCATAGCTTGCAATCTTTTGGTATCTATAAGTTTGTAACAAGTTGCCTCATCTGTCATTTTTTGTCCAAACAAAAAATTGGCAACATAAGTAACCAACTTTCCACCCCAATAAAAAAAGAAAGTCCCGCGTTGATTTTTTCCCATATTTCTTGAACCATATACAACTGACAACTTTTCTGCTTTTGCATACTTATACAACCTAATAATATCATCTGGTTCATATTCCAAATCAGCATCTTGAATAACAGTATATTCACCAACAACTTCTTTCAAACCAGTATGAATTGCAGCGCCCTTACCTTGATTTTTTTCATACAAAATAATATCAAAACGTTCATCATCATTAATTTTTGATTTGTATTCTTGCAACAATTCTACAGAACCATCACTAGAACCGTCATCCACAGCAATTACTTGATAAATCAATCCTGATTTTTTTAAAGATGCAAAAAGTTTGTCTAAAAGTAAAAACAGAGTATTTTTTTCATTATATATAGGTACTATTACACTGATGTCAACATTCATAAAATATATGCTAAAAAAACACTTACACTTTAACAAAGAAAACCTTCTTTGTAAACAAAAACTACCTTTCAGGTAGCTTTTTTAATCTTCACTACAAAAAATCCTTCAATATACTTGTCTGGCAAAATCCGACAACACTTATTTATTTCTTTATCAAATTTTATATCTTTCCATTCTGACAAATTTCTACTTTTTTCAAGACTATTTATTTCTATTTTTTCTATTTGCATTTCTCCTCCAAACTTTTCTTTGAGCCAGACTATTTGACTTTCATTTTCCTCTGGGGCAAAAGTACACGTGGAATACACTAGCGTGCCACCAGGTTTAAGACAAGTCCAAGCCGAGAATAATAATTTCTTTTGTAAGAAAGCATGATCCTTGATATTCTTCTCATTCCAATAACTATAACTACGTCTGTCAGCTAGATCAATTCTGGCTTCTGCACTACAAGGCGCGTCTAATAATACTTTGTCAAAATAATTACTATATTTTTCAAAAATTTTTATACCGTCTTCATTTACCAGTTCAAAATCCCAATCATCTTTTTCATCATCCTCTACTCCCAATAATTTCATATTGTGTGCCAGTTTTTCAAAACGAATTTTGTCTAACTCGTTGGCGACCAGCTCGCCAACTTTTCCCATCATCATCGCCATCTGACTAGTCTTACTGCCAGGAGCTGAAGTAAGATCCAAGACTTTTTCTCCTGGTTTTGGATCGAGCACTATTACTGGCACCATACTAGCAAGACTTTGCAAATATATTTTGCCATTTAAAAACAAATCAGTTTTCATGAGATCAGACTGACTTTTGTTTTCCAAAATAAAAGCATCAGCAAACCAAACTACTCTTTTTACCTTGAAACCTTTTTGTTGCAAAATTTGTAGTACTTCGTCTCTTTTGTTTTTTATGGTATTCACGCGAAAAGTAGTCTGTCGTGCTTTGAACGTAGTTAGAATTTTTTGAGCATTACTTTGTCCAAAAATAAAATTCAAACGATCTAACAATTTTTCTGGTAAATTTATTTTGGACATAAAACTAATAAGAAATGACAAATTTATTTTATTAACCAAGAAATTTTATAAAATATTTTACCTTGATTATTGGATGGTGATTTTTTTAATCATATTTAAATTTCACTCAACACATCAGAAATTTTTTGTTCCATTATCTTGATCAGTTGCTTGTTGGCGTTGATTATTTGCTGTTCTTTTTCCGCTTCGGCGACCAGTTTTTTCTGAATATTAAGAGATGGAAGGGGGATTGAAAGTTGCTCGACATCATCTTGATTTATGCTTGGGTATGAACCTTTTCCCATTCTGCCAGCCATTTGATTTTGCAGGTCATCAGTAAACAATAAATGAAAAACAAACTTTGCTAAAACATTTTCTTTTGCCGTCAGGACGGCAAAACCAGTTGAAGCCAACGCTTTGCTTGGTAGATTTTCTAAATAGGCAAATGCTTTTAGATTAGGACGAACAGTAGAAAGCAAAACATCGCCGTTTTGGATAATTCGTCTTGCTCTGCTTGGCGCTTTGCTTGGTAAAATTATATTTTCATAATTCAAATTGCCTGTTCCGTTTTCTACTGAAGAAATATCAATATAAACAAAATCAGTTTCGCCAAATAATTTTGTTGGCTCTGCCGTTTTTCTGTTGATTTCGCAAACCTCCCCCAACTCCACCCATTCTACCCCCTCTAATTTTCTAAGTGCCTGACCAAAATATCGTCTCTCTCTCTCTAGATTTTGGATAATGGCTTTGGCGTGGTCTATGGCGTTTTGTTTGACTTCAATCTGCTCCACGATTTCTTTTTGAACTTCAAGAGGTGGAAGGGGGATTTTGATTTTTTTTAACGTTCCAACTGGAATAAAATTAAATGATGTTTTTCCGCTTAATCTTATTAACTCATCTTTAAATGTTTTTGATAAATTAAATATAAACTCAGGCAAAAGTTTTTCTTTATACTCTTTTTTTATCACTAACCCATTGAATTGCTGATTTGTCGTTGTTTCTACCTCTGTAATAGCATACTCACCAACAGAAGCAGTACAACAAAGTAATATTGTTTTTGGCGGTAGTAATTTCACACTTGTTTTTTCAAGTGCTTTTTGCGTAATTTTTTGAGCTGTGTGTTTAATGATTCTTCCTTGGCTTCTTATATCATCAATTGTAAACCAAGGTATTGATCCATTATTCCAATAACTTTTATCACTTCTTAATGGAGTGGAGCCGTTAAATATATTACAAACCGTTCCCAACTCCACCATTTCCCATTTCTGATTTACAAAACTTACAACTTCCTTGTATCTATCACCCGAAAGATTGTAATCACCTGTTGCGATTATTTTTTCTTTGGTAACAATATGAGCAATTTGTTTTTCGTCCTCACTAAAATCTGTATCGCTTAGTGATGATGTATATTTTTTGATAATTTGGAGAGCCAAAGGCAAGTCATTTTTGCTATGTTCGCGTCTTTGGGCGCCGAGATCAAAACCGTCATTTTGGATTTTTACAAACAAGAAGTTTTTTGTTTGTTTGGACACTTCATTATCAAAAAGCAAAACACTCGTCTTTACTCCCGCGTATGGATTAAAAACACCGGCAGGAAGTGAGACGACTGCAAAAAGCCCGTCCTCAACCAATTTTTTCCGCAAAGCCGTGTAAGCTTTATTTGATTGAAAAATCACACCCTCTGGCACGATGATTCCAGCTCGTCCCTTGATCGTTAAATGCTCAACAATATAATCCACAAACAACACTTCGGCACGATTAGCCTGAATAGAAAATCTTTTGTGAGGCACAATTCCGCCTTTTGGTGTCATAAAAGGCGGATTGGCCATTATGACATCAAAAGTCTCGTCCCACCTTTTTTCACTGGAAAGGGTGTCGTATACATAAATTTTTGGGTCAGGCGATCCGTGCAAATACATATTTACCAACGACAACTTTACCATTTCATCTGAAATGTCATAGCCAGTCAGATTATTCATCAATCTATTTTTATCGTCAGGCGTGAGGGGTGTCTCGTTTTTTGTTGGCTTGCCTGTTATATTATTTTTGCCATCATTGTTTCTTAAAATATGCTTATAGGCGGAAATCAAAAATCCAGCCGTTCCACAAGCAGGGTCAAGGATTGTTTCGTTTTTCTTTGGATCAACCACTGCAACGATAAAATCAATGATATGGCGAGGGGTACGGAATTGCCCCGCATCGCCTTGGCTTCCGAGAATAGAAAGCAGATATTCAAAAGCATTTCCTAAATTTTCGCTGTGTTCGTAATTAAATTCGTTGATTTCTTTGAGGAATAGCGAGAGCGTGCGAGGGTCGTTGTATGGCAAAAAAGCGCCTTTGAAAATATTTCGGAACAACTGAGGAATATGCGGATTTTTTGGCATATTTGCAATTGCTTGGACATACAGATCAAGCCGTTCCTGTCCTGAAAGTTTGTTGTCTAATAGTTTTGTCCACGAAAACTTTTGGAAGTCGCCAACGAAAAATTGAGTTTTGAGCCCAACCTCTTCGTTTTCCTTATCCATATCGTCCATAAACTTATAGATCAGAGCGGTGGTGATTTGCTCAACCTGCGCTTTCGGATCAGGAACTTTACCGACAAGAATTTGCCGGGCAGAGTCTAGTTTTCGTTTGGTAGTTGCGTCTAACATAGTTATTTTTTCTTTTTACTTTTATCAATGAGTTTAATGGCTTTATTGGCAAACTTATCAAAATCTGACACATAATTTTTGTCTTGTTCGACTCGATATTTTTCGTATTCTTCTAGCGCCAAGACTTCGGCTACTGCATGGCTCACTTTGCCCAAATCTTCCAAGATATCACGATCGTTAAGCTTTAAAAATTCGCCGAGCTTGCTTTCCCAATCAAGCATAAACATAGTTTGTTTACGCTTAGCTTGCGACTCAGCAAAGATAAGATATTGCTCTACAATATTATTAAGACCCTCAAGTTCTTTTTCATCTAAATAATTTTTAGCTACCATTACATCTGTTTTGCGTATGGCGCCTTGCGGACCATTTTTCCAGTTAGTGAGGCCAAGATTTGGCATAGTACTACTCACGCGATCACTAATAATTTCGGCAGCCGTGCGACCAGAAATAGCGAAATGTAATTTATTTTGCACGGTAGCAAAAAAATGCTGAGCCTCAATACTATTTTTGTCATAATCCACACTGCACTGTGCGTAAATATCTGTGATCTTTTGATAAAATCTGCGTTCGCTACTGCGGATGTCCGCTATGCGAGCCAACTGCTCTTCAAAGTAATCTTGACCGAAGGTGTAATTGGGAGTTTTTAGCCGCTCGTCATCCATTGTAAACCCCTTGATGATGTATTCCTTTAGTCGCTCTGTCGCCCAAATTCTAAATTGAGTAGCATTGGAAGAATTTACACGATAACCTACGGAAATAATCGCATCTAAATTGTAATGTTTTGTCTTGTATTTTTTACCATCACTGGCAGTTACCGAGAATTCCTCGGTAACTGATTTTTCTTGCAATTCGTTACTCTCAAAAATATTTTTGAGGTGTAAAGAAACATTATCAGTTGAACAATCAAAAAGTAAAGCAATGAGCTTTTGCGTAAGCCAGATATTTTCATTATGCAAAAATATTTCAACTTTCACTTTGCCATTTGGCGTGGTGTAAAGTAAAAATTCAGTAAATGTATTATTGGGAATAATTTGATTTTTTTTCATAAAAATTCGTTTACTTCATATATACATTAACGGGCACATAATCTTTGACATATTCTGGCACTGTTTCGCGAAATCCATTTAATTCTTTGTATTCCGCCATAGTAAAGCCGGCAAATTCTCTTGGAAATCGTTGATTGTTTATTTCATTTCTAAAATATTCATTGGAAACATACGCTTTCAGATAATTTTTGATATGCGGAACATATTTGCTCTCGGGTTTGTAGATTGAAATAAACTTTTCGCATTCTTCTTCCAGTTTTTCGTCTTTGGATTTGAAAACATCAATCAAGCCGAAAGCTCGTTCCAAAAATTCACGCCAAGAAATACGGCGGTCAAGATTTTCGCTCTTGCGGATTTTTTCAAGATTTAAAAATAATTGCGGTTTGTCTTCGTATTTGTCGCGCATTATCTGCACCGCCTTATCCCATTGCTCGCTTTCCACAGCAGTTTTTACTTCCGTGTCATTTTGTAATTCCTCGCGGGCTTTCTCAAAAAGTTTGCGATCAACTTTCATTCCTTCAATTCCAACGGGTGTTTCGGTGAGAGATTTTACTTTGTCAGGATTGAAAGTTTCAAACTCATCAATATCAGCGCCAACGGGTCCAACTCCTCCCGTTCCTTTTTGCTTGATTGGCAATTGCAAAACCTCGTCATAATCAAATTTTTCTTCAAAGTATTCACAGTTGGCGAAGAAGTCAAAGAATTTGAAATGATCTTTTTTTGCTTTGTGTTTTTCGTCATATTCATCGGTATATTCAAAAGTGAATTTTCTTGTTCCTCGTCCCTTGATTTGGATAAAGTCAGTCGGACTAAAGATCGGGCGCATAAGCGCAAGATTCAAAATATCTTGGCAGTCATAGCCCGTTGTCATCATTCCGACAGTTACGCAAATTCTCGTTTTACTTGATTTATAATTTTCTAGAAATTTGGTATGTCCGTTTAGATTGTTGTTGGCAAAATTGATTGTGAATTGTTGGGCTTGGTCAATATTTGAAGTGATTTGCACGGCAAAATCAGAATTGTATTTGTCGGGCCAGATTTGGCTCGCCATTTGGTTGAGTGTCTGGGTAATTTTTGAAGCGTGCTTTTGGCTCACGCAAAATATAATGCTTTTGCCGATTTCACCGCTTATCGGGTCTTTGAAAGCATTTTCAATAAATGTCTGGCAAAAGACACGATTGGTTTTTTCGGAAAAGAATTTCTTTTCAAAATCTTTTTGGAAAAAAGTTTCTTCACTTTCGCCACCTTCTTCATCTTCCACCATAACCGCATAACCTTTTTCCGAAAGTAATTCTGTAGTGATGTCGGTTCGAGCGTCTGAAACAATAGGATTGATCAAAAATCCTTCTTTTACGCCATCAAGCAAGCTAAAACGAAAAGTCGGCTCGCCGTTTTTACAGCCAAAAGTCGTGTAAGTGTCCAAGAGTTGCCGTCTTTCCCAGCTCCTGGGGTCTTTTTGTGAAAGTTTTTGCGGATCAACATTTTTCAAATAGTCTTTCGGCGTTGCGGTCAGTCCCAATTTGTAGCCGATAAAATATTCAAAAACTGCGCGCGAGTTTCCGCCGATGCTACGGTGCGTTTCGTCGGCAATAACTAAATCAAAATCAGTCGGGGAAAATAGTTTTTTGTATTTGTCTTGTGATGAAAGACTTTGAACGGTTGTGATGACCACTTCTGCTTTTTTCCAGTCATCACGATTTTGTTTGTAAATAACCGAGGAAAAGTCGTTGCTCAAATAGCGAACAAAGTTTTTGTGGGCTTGATCTTCCAATTCCAAACGATCAACCAAAAACAAAATTCTTTTGGCGTTTCCCGTTCTTAAAAATAGTTTGATGATTGCAGCGGAAATAAGTGTTTTTCCCGTGCCTGTTGCCATTTCAAAAAGAAAACGATCATTTCCAGCTTCGGCGGATTTCTGCAAACTATGCACTGCTTTGAGCTGATAAGGGCGTAAAATTCGCAAATTTTCATCCCAAAGATATTGTTCTCGTGTTTCTTCTTTTTGATAGCGAGGATCATCTTTGAAATTTGGGTTTTGCGTAAGAGCGATATAATCCTCTTTGACTTCTTCGTCTGCTAAACGCTGATTGTCTGGCTTGAAATCTTGCCTGTGCTTCAAAGATTCTTGTGTTGGGAATTCGGTGATAATTTCCGGATTGCCCCGTTCCAAATCCCAAAAATAATGAAGATTGCCGTTTGAGAGAATGACAAAGCGGGCATTTTCGGTATGGGCGTATTTTCTCGCTTGTTCTTTTCCGTCTAGCGGATTTTTATCCTCTTTTTTGGCTTCCAAGATAACGAGCGGGAAACCTTTTTCATCAAGCAATAAAAAATCAATAAAGCCGTTTTTTGTAGATTCAAAATCCTCGCCAAAAGCGTCAATGTCCTTTTGCGTAAGTTTTACATTTGGTTCAAGGGAAATATTTGCTTGTCCTTTTTCATTACCTGCCTTGCCGGCAGGCAGGTCAAAAAAACGCCAGCCCGCCTGTTCAAGCAGTTTGTTTATTTTTATCCGTGCTTTTGCTTCTTTAGAATTTGCCATAATTTTATTTCATTAAATCATCAAACGAAACACTGATATCACAACTATCATGCCAATACCGAAACCAAACTTTAAAAAATACTCGGGTTTTGTTCATTTTAGAGTTATTTAACCTGTTTTAAGCTACTTCCATCCCACTCAACTATCGGCTCATCTCCATAGTTTGCGTTTATTTCCACAGAATGATTTTGCCAAGTTCCATAATCAATCGTCTTATTTTTAGGTCCTTCAAAAGGAGCTATGGCGAAATAAACCGTTATTTTGTAGCTATTTTTTAACATCGCCGCTGATTCGGTATTTCTTTTTAAATCTGATGGGCGAAAACCCTTTCTGAAGCTTTCTCCATTAGCAAAGACCTTGCCTAAAGTATAGATACCGCCTAAATCCCTATCTTTTGCAGGATCAGCGTCTAAATCATCCCAGCAAGTTGGATTAAAACAGGCATCCATCATATACGATGAATTGCTAACATTCACTACTTTAAAAATCTGATTGGGAATATCTTCTAAATTAGTTACTGGTGCCGACACCTCTTTTTTTTCTTCTTTAGTTTCTTCTTTTGCCTCTTCTTGTATTTCTTTTTCAACTTGATTTAAAATTTCTTCAACTGTTTCTCCGCTTTTAACAATATTATTTTCTGCCATCCATTCGGGTAGCTCTTCTTTAGTCAAACCGGAAACACTAGCTTTGGTTTCACCGGCTTCACCAACTTTAATACTGATACCAAGAATTCTTTCGTCTTGGATGGCTGATCTGACTTGATCAGCTGCAAAATAACCGGCGCTTACTTTTTCCATTGCTTTTGACAAGTTCCCGGGCATATTGGCAATTGTCAAAATGCTAGCCGCCGGCTCGGTAACCACACGAAGAGTTCCCACCATTTCCGAAACTTTATTTTTATCCCCCAAGGCAATCCTTGCTTCATCATCAGTCACTTCCAAAACCAAATCTGCTCCGCCTACAACCAAAGCCGTCTTGGCAAGCGCTCCACTGGCTGCCACCGCTGACGCACCACCAGTTAAAACCACGCCTCCCACAAAAACAGTCACCTTGGCACCATTTTTAATTCGCATTGAATTTTGTTCGCATTTTTCAAAGACATCTCCTTCCTCGCCATAAGCTTCTCTAGAAATTTGATTTTGGGTTTCATTCAAAATAAGCTGAGCCATTTTTGCGTCTACACCCAAATGTTTAGCCAATGTTGATATTTTCTTCCCCATCGGGGCTTTATCCATAATGCCGGTTACTTCTTCTTTGGTATAAGCTAAGGCTTGGGATACCAAGTTAAAACTCACTTTTTCCTCGCTTATTTTCATGGACAGCTTCTCCAAAGCCAAAGAGTCTTCTTCTAATTTTTTCCACTGAGAAATAATCTCTGTTATTTCTTTGTTCCACAAATTATATTCACCGTATTCCTTGGCATTTATCAAAACATTATCAGTTTGATATCTCAAAACAGCATATTTTTTAGAAATTGTTAGCGCTTGCTCCAACACAGTTTGCTCCGGTGCCTGATCAGATTTTTGATTATTAAAAAAATACAAAGCTCCTATTGATAAGGCAACTAGTCCAATGACTGCCATGATAGTGATTTTTTTCATAGTTCTATTTGTTAAAAATTATTCAAATAATCTCCTATTAATTTTGAATAATATTTTTTGCCATAGTTTTATTTAATTAAATCATCAACGCCAACTTCAAGCGCTTTGGCGATCTTGGTTAGTGTTTCAATAGTCGGGTTTGTATTTACGCCGTTTTCAACCTTAACGATGGTATTGAGCGATAAATCGGCAAGGTGGGCAATCTTTTCAAGAGATAGCCTCTTTTTAGCCCGCAGTTTCTTTAAGTTATCCGCAATTTTATTGTTTGACATATCTTTTTTGGTTGTGTGCTGTTGTAGTGTATAGAATATAATATAAAGGTTTCTTTCTTGATACTATAATGATAACTAATTTTTATAAAAATGTAAATGAATCTTTTTAACATTTCTAACTTGCCATTGCCTTTCTAAAAGACACCAACCAAACTGAAAAAATACGCAGAGCAAGAATCCGCCATAAGCGGACGGGATTTTCTCAAAAAGATTGGTTCAAACTTCCGCATTACCGACCGCACGATGGCATGTAATTTCAAAAATGCCTTTAAAATATAGGTGGATACCATACCGAGACGTCCTCCAATTCGGCGGATAAACTTTGCGCCGAGGCTGTTTCTTACGATTTTACAAAAAGTGAAAATTGGCGGAGAGTGAGAGATTCGAACTCTCGATACCCTTTCGGATATGCCACCTTTCCAAGGTGGTGCACTCGACCACTATGCGAACTCTCCATTCTTTAGTCAAAAGTCAGAAAGTTATACCTTTAGACACCCTACTTTGTTGACTAAACGCTGATATTCTACCCGATTTAAACAAAAAAGTC
>Ga0210006_1001744_pt1 | contig 14729 bp, 11 predicted proteins | sample CryGey02umfilter_2_FD_185452 | JGI IMG/M metagenome (GOLD analysis project Ga0210006, IMG submission 185452) | Groundwater microbial communities from aquifer in Utah, USA - Crystal Geyser 4/10/14 0.2 um filter (SPAdes) (version 3) | ecosystem: Environmental > Aquatic > Deep subsurface >... | reverse complement strand
AATTGCATCCCATCATTTGGAAAGTATAGATAAGATGTGTAATAAAGTAGCTATTGTCCATAAGGGCACAGTCCATAGCCATGGATTAATGGCAGATATAAAGAAATCATATCAACAAGACCATTTTATAATTAATGTGGCGTCAGGCACACAAAAAGAACAAATGATTAGAAGATTGCAGATGCATCCTTTCAAAAAGATTATCGATCAAGGACACCAATTAGCAATCTATCCTCATGATGTAGAAAAAACCTTTTCTCATGTAATGGGAGTTATAAAAGAAGAAAATATGTCTCTTAACAATATGGACATACGCAATCCTAGTTTGGCGGAAGTTTTTGAAAAAATTGCTTCTGAAGAATAAATAGAAAATAAATATTTATTTACAAAAAAAAGAGGAACAAAGATGTTATCACTGTGGTTACTAACTAAAAAAAATATTAAATTATTGTTACGAGCAAAAGCTTCTGCTCTAATCATTCTTTTTGCTCCGTTGATTATAATTTTATTATTAGGCGTTTCTTACAATAGTTCTTCGTTATATGGGTTAAATATAGGGGTATATTCTAGTTCCTTCACAGACGAAGTTAATTCTTTTGTAAATTTGTTGCAAGAAAAAGAGTTTACTATTAATAATTATGACAATAGTGAAACCTGCATTAATGATGTAAAGAAAGGAGAGATACATACCTGTATCAATCTCCCCGATAGTTTTCAAGTAAATGATAACACTGCTAAAGAAGTTACATTTTATGTTGATCCAAGTAGAGTCAATATTGTTTGGATGGTCCAAGAAGTAGTACAAGAAAAGTTCAATATTAAAGCCCAAGAATTATCCGAAGGAATTGCTCAAGATTTATTAGGAAGATTAAGCAGTGCCAAAACAGACGTGACTTCTAATAAAAATGGATTAAACATTGTTAAAGATAAAGCCAATATTGCTTCAAGTACTGCTGTCTCAACAAAATCCAGTTTATCTGGTTTGGATTTAAGTGCCAGTTCAACAAATTACAGTTCTGACATCGTTTCTAATGTTACTTCAGAACTAGAGACAGCCAAAACTAAGGTTACTGCTGCAATTACAGCATTGGATAATTCTAATGTTAGTAGCTCTGAAAAGTCTTCTATAAAATCAAAACTCAATGCTGCTGAAAGTTCTTTGTCTGGATTAACAAATTCTGTTAATGGCACTAGTGGGATTGCTGGTTTGATTAATAGTCTAACAACAGAACTTAATGCTGCTAAAACAAAGTTAAATTCAGCTTCTAATACAGTTAGTAATGCTAATTCTAATTTAGATTCTGTTGCTGCTGCCTTAACTGAAAGCATTAAATCATTAGAGACTATCCAAACTAATCTCGGAGCAATAGTTTCAAATTTAGAAGGACAAAAGGTAACAGATGCCAGCACAATCTCTACTCCTTTGATTACCAAAATTGAAATGGTTAGTGAAGAGAACACTTATTTAGGATATTTATTTCCTGCAATTTTAGTTATTGTGGTTATGTTTAGTTCTTTATTGTTAGGAACAACATTGGTCATGATGGAAAAAACTAGCCCTGCTTTTCTAAGAAACTTCTTCTTGCCAATTAGGAAAAGTACATTTATTATCTCTACTTATTTAACAAATCTATTTTTAATCTTGATACAAATATTGATTATCCTAGGAATTTCCCTACTGTTTTTACGTGACTCTTTGCCTTCAATACCTTATGTGGCTTTAATTCTGTTTGTATCAGCATCAATGTTTACATTTTTGGGTATGGTCGTTGGTTATTTATTTAATAGTGAAGAAACAGGAGTTTTAGCTGCATTTTCCATCGGTTGTTTATTCCTGTTCATATCTGGCGTAATCTTACCATTAGAAGGACTTTCGGCAATAGTTAGGGAATTATCGGCTTTTAATCCATTTGTGATTACTGAAAATTTATTAAGAAACGTGTTTATCTTTGGCAACTCTTTAAATGAGATTTGGTTTGATTTAATTATGTTGATTAGTTATACCATTGTGTTATTTATAATAATCTTAATAATCGAAACTTTATTACATAAACATCTTGTTAATAGATTTATGCGACACCACCACCGAGCCCACAGACATAAAGATAAGATAAACAAGAATGAAGCCTAAGATTATCGCTATTTCTGGCACTCCTGGAACAGGTAAATCCACCTTAACAAAATATTTGGTTAAAAAACTGAAATATGACCATTTTGATTTACACAACCACTACAAAGATGTTTCTAAAAGATATGATCGCAGTGGCAAGTGTTATGATATTGATATTAAAAAGTTCGAGATCTTAGTCAAAAAAAAGATTAAAGAAACAAAAGATGGTTTGATTATAGACACACACATATCTCATAAGTTAAATAGTAAATTAATTGATTTGTGCATTGTTTTAACTTGTTCTGACCTTAAAAAATTAGAAAAAAGATTGAAAAAAAGAAAATATTCTAAGAAAAAAATTCGTGAGAATTTAGATAGTGAAATCTTTCAAGTCTGTTTAATTGAAGCTCAAGAGAATAAACATAAAGTTATTACCTTTGATACTTCTAGAAGATTAAATGAAAAAGAAATCATTAAAGAGATTAAAACTTTATCAAGTTAGGATCAAAGTCATTGGCACAAATTAATTTTTTCCTAATAATTTCTAGGTTAAGTTCATCTTCTTTATCCTTAAAATGTGTTTCTGATGATTTAACAACAGGATATAATAAAAAAGGGATTTGCAAAGAGGGAACCTGATATCCAGGATTAACATCAATAAATGTAAATCCCTGCTTAGGATCATAAAACAAGTTTTTTGGACAAAGATCAATAGCTAACCGAGCAGACATAATTAATCCAGCATCCGAAACGGCCTTTTTGTAAATGGCCCGGTTAACACCAGCTAATTCAGCAATCCTTGCCTTCCATTCCGAATAAGAAATTCCCACATCAAATAATTCTTCCCCCGGAGCACGTTGTATAACAACGGCAACATAACCATCCTTGGTTCCAACTTCTACAATCCTAGATAAAGAAACAGAACTGGGAATTAACTCCTGTCTTCTCATAATCTCATCTAACATTCTAAGATTGGTACTTGGTGCTACGGATCTAACTTTGCTATCAAGCATTTTAAGAATAAATTCGGGGCGTTCTGGTAAGTCATAAACCTGAGAAAACGTTCCCTCACCAATACAAAGTCCAAGATTATAAGTCAATTCAGGCATTATATTTTATAATCAAAGAGGTTTATAAACTTTACTACTGATTAATGACTAAACAATAATCCCACAAATCTTTATAAATTACCTTAATTCTTAACTAAAACAGATGAGCGAAATTAATGCCCAGGAGAGATTGCACTTAAAGAAGTTACTTAAAGAATTAAATAGTCATAAGGCCCTTCACACTGAATTTGTAACAGTTTATATTCCTGCAGGTTATGAACTTAGTAAGATCATTAATCACTTATCTGAAGAACAAGGAACTGCTTCTAACATCAAATCGGCCATTACTAGAAAAAATGTCCAATCCGCTTTGGAAAAGATGATTCAACATCTTAAAAGTTTACCCTCCGTGCCCGCTAATGGGTTAGCCGTTTTTTCAGGAAATATTGCTGCGGTAGAAGGTAAACAAGACATGCGGGTATGGAGTTTCATTCCTCCTGTTCCTTTAAATATTCGAATATATCGTTGTGATAAAAGTTTTGTTACTGATATCTTAGAAGAAATGTTGTTGGATAAATTTGCTTATGGGTTAGTAGTTTTAGACAGAAGAGATGCTAATATTGCCTTATTAAAAGGAAAAACAATTGTACCATTGCAAAAGACGCATTCAGAAGTTCCAGGAAAGTTTAAGGCTGGAGGACAGTCTGCTCAGAGATTTGCCAGACTTAGAGAAGGGGCAGCTAAAGAACATTTCAAAAAGATTGCAGATTACATGAAAGATCAATTCTTACCTCTTGGAAATAATTTAAAGGGAATAATCATTGGCGGCCCAGGAATAACTGTCAATGATTTTATGAACTATGATTACCTTACTGGAGACATTAAACGTAAAATCATTGGCACAAAGGATCTATCTTATACTGGAGAATTTGGATTACAAGAATTGTTAGAAAGATCTGAAGACCTTCTTGCTGAAGAGGAAGTAGCCAGAGAAAGAAAAATTATGCAGCAATTCTTCAAACAAATGTTAGACAATCCGAAAAAAGTAACTTATGGAGAAAAAGAAACTTTAAAAGCGTTAGATATGAATGTGGTAGATATCCTTCTTGTTTCAGAAACATTGGAAGAAGAAAAAATCTTTGAGTTAGAAGAAAGAGCCCAAGTTAGTGGATCTCAAGTTAAGATTATTTCTGTTGAGACCAGGGAAGGTGTGCAATTGAAAGAGTTAGGTAAGATCGCTTCTATCTTAAGATTTGAGATTGAATAAACTTTTTCTTAATTCAATATAAAATATAGTAAAAGTATTTATATTGAGGTCTTTTATTCATTTCAGATAACAGAAATGATTGACACAAATAAAGAACTGTTTTATTGGGGACCAATCCCAGGCAGGCCAATTTATATTTCTTATTTTATGGAATCAATCGCCAATAGAAGTCCAAAACTATACAAATGGAAATGGCCAGAATTTGTATTTTATTTCATTAAAAAGAAGATGACTTTTATCTGTGAGGATGAAGGATTAAGAATTCCAGGAAAAAAATATTTTGAACATTGGATCATGCAAGATGATAACTTCAACCTCGTTAAGAATCGTTATCAACAAGCAAAAGAAAAGTTGCATAACATTCATCATCTAGTCAAAAAAACCCACAAATTAACAGACGAACAGTTTAAAAACTTGTTCTTACAATGGCAAGAAGCTTATCTAACCTTCTGGGATCATGGTTTAGTGCCAGAGATGGCTAATTGGGGAGGAGAGGTTCTTCTTAAAGAAAAGCTAAGCAAGGTCCCCAAGAATAAGTTTGCTTATGTTTACGAAAAGCTAACTGCTCCAAAGGGTTTGTCTTTCTACCAAGAAGAAGAGTTAGATCTGCTAAAATCAAACTCAATCTCTGAACACCAAAAAAGATATTATTGGATAAATAATAGTTATTTTGATTCTGGAATTGTTAGCGTAAAAGAATTCTCTGAAAGATTAAATAAAGTTGAAGATAAGAATAAAGAAATCCAAAGGATAGGAATTCTACCTAAGAAAACTGAAGAAGAGCGGGCAAAAGTCATCAAAGATTTTAACTTAAGTTTAGAGATTGAAAAAATTTCCAACAGATTAAGTTATTCTATTTATTGGCAAGATGAACGCAAGGGCAATATTTTTCAAACAAACCATTTTATTAAAGTGCTTCTAACAGAAATATCTCGTCGATATAATATTCCAGTTTCACATTTAGAACAATATTGGTGTTGGGAAATTCCCCAGATTTTTTCGGATAAGATCATAAAGGAAAAAGAAATGCGAGATCGCTTAGAAAAACAAGCCGGTTACATGGCTGCCAAAGATGGCAATCATGTTTGGACCAGTGAAAAGTTTGATCACGTTGTGGGTCCTTTCTTAAATATTAATGTTGATGTTAAGAAGAAAGAAGTCAAAGGAGTTAGTGTTAATGTTGGTAAAATACGGGGCAAAGCAAGAATTCTCTTTGATCCAAAAGATCACATCGAAAAAGGAGAGATTCTCATCGCACCAATGACCTCTCCTGAATATATTGTTGCTTTACGTAAAGCCGTTGCGGTAGTAACAGATGCGGGAGGGATGACCTGTCACGCTGCTATTGTTGCTCGCGAATTGGGTATACCCGGAATTGTAGCTACAAAAATTGCTACTAAGGTCTTTAAAGATGGAGATCTAGTAGAAGTGGATGCAAATAATGGAATTGTGAGAAAAATAGAATGAACATAATTAAATTAAAGCTAAGTTATACCAGAGATACTACATTAATCATTCAACAACTCTGGTTTAAAGCGCAAGTTAAAGGAATAAAGCAGCTGGGTATAAACAATCCATATAAAGAGATTGGAGTTGATTATATCTCTGATGGTGCCATTGAAATCTGGGAGAATAAAGATGCAATAGAGTATACTAAGAAAGCACTTGTTAACTTATGTTCTACGGAAAATGATATGATTACAGAATTCATAACTGGTTATGAACGTGCTTTAAGCAAATTAAACGATTATTGGAAAAAAGAAGTTACAGAAGATATTGACGAATTAGTTAAGTTTATCAATTTTGTTGATGAACAGATGTTAGGAGATTTAGTAATGACTTACCTGGGAGAAAACGAAAATACACCAGAACCAATACGAACCAGAACCAAAAAGTTGAGAAGTGAAGATCATTTCTTTGCATACAATGATTTATTCATCAGAAAAAGCTTGCAGAAAATTTATCCAACACATAAAGATCATGTTACTTTCTTTAAAATAGAAGAAATCAATAATCCTCCTTCATTAGAAATACTGAAACGGCGAGAACACAGTTTTGTTTGGACTTTGGATTATGAGAGTATAGAATCATTAGAGAAGTTTCAGAAAAAGCACACCTATATTCAGTTTACAAATATAAATTATCAAGAAACAACACTTCTTAAAGGAAATATTGCTCAACCAGGAATGGTTACGGGCATAGTGAAAATATTAAGAAAACAATCAGAAATGGAAAAAATAAAAGAAAATAACATTATTGTCTCTCCAATGACTACTCCCGCTCTTCTAGCTGCAATAAAAAAGTGCTCCGCAATTGTAACGGATGAAGGAGGAATGTTGTGTCATGCAGCAATAATCAGCAGGGAGTTAAAAAAACCATGCATCATTGGAACAAAAATCGCCACTAAAGTCTTTAAAGAAGGTGATTTAGTGGAAGTGGATGCAAATAATGGAATTGTGAGAAAAATAGAATGAGCTGGAAAAAGTTATTATCTCGGCAGAGTGTTGATCTCGTTACTATATCAGAGATTGATAAGGTCTTTTTCTCGTTATTAGAAGAATTCTCCAAAAATAAGGAAACTAAACTGTTTAGCGTTCTTAAAAAACAAACATTAACGCATTACATTAACGGCGATGTTCAAGAATTGGGAAGATTGATCTATAACCAATATTTCCCAACCAGAGATGAGATCGAAAATTATTATGAACAAGGATTAAAATTAATACAAAAATTTGAACAAAAGGCTGAAGAATATAAAAATAAAGATTTACTCTCTTCTTTTGATGAGTTTGTTAAGTTATTTCGAGAAGTTTGTGGGATTTATAGCATTATTTCTTGGTGGGCAATAGAAGCTTGGCAAAATGATTATGAAAAAATCCTAACAGAATTAATCCAAAAAAATAACTTAAGCGAAAAACAAGATTCTCTCCTGGAAGTTTTATATCAGCCCTGGAAAAAAACAGCATTAATAGAAATCCAAGATAAAATTTCTACTGGCGCTAAAGTAGAAGATTTACTTAAAGAATATGAATTCTTGCGTAGTTGGGTGGTTGTATGGTACAATCCATTAAACAAATCTTGGTTCAAGGGCATTAAAAAGAAACCTAAATCTGGCTCAACCCTAACAAAAGAACAGGCCTTAAATTTATTAAACCCAAATAAAGAAGAAAATACATTCATTGAAATCGCTCCATACGTGATATTCTTTAAAGATTGGAGAGACGACTTAAGGAGAAAGTTCTCCTACACTTGGCATTTCATATTTGAGGCAGTTGCAAAACACTTTTTTGTAAATGTGAATGAATTAGGATACTTAACGGTAGAAGAGATTAAGCAAGCGTTGAAAGATGATATTTATCCAGAAAATATAATAAAAGAAAGAAAAGAAAAAGGTTGTGTTGTCACTTCAGATGAAGCAAACGATGTAAAAGTAATTAACAACATTCCTTTAAATTATAAAGAAATTATTGAAAAAATTGAAAACTCAGACAAAGAAGATAAAGAAGTTAAAGGTCAAGTCGCTTATCCTGGAAAGGTTAGCGGATCCGTCAGAATTATGCGCACATACCATGACATAAAGAAAGTGGAGTTTGGAGATATTTTAATTGCCAATACAACCCATCCAAATTACTTACCAGCAATGCAAAAATCTGCTGCATTTATAACAAATGAAGGTGGAGTTGTAAGTCATGCTGCCATCGTAGCCAGAGAAATGAAAAAACCATGCATAGTCGGAACAAAGATAGCGACTAAAGTATTCAAAGATTACGATTTAGTGGAAGTAGACGCTAATAAAGGAATTGTGAGGAAATTATGAATCCGGAAACCATCAAAAAATATCAATTGAACAAAAGAACTTGGGTAGAAAAAGGATTTCATGGAGTATTAAACTTCTTTTTTATCGTAGGTGAGCAACCTTTAAAGACATTGCAAGACTGGTTTGGTGATTGTTATGAAGCTGTAGCCTTTGCCTTCGAGAAAAATTATGGTTATTGGTATTGGTGTCATGAAGATATGGACCGGTTAAAACATAAGTTTGTAGAAAAAGTTAATGCCAATCCACAACATTTACAAGATTTATTAGCTGAATGGCATGATCGCGTTAAAGCTTTGGAAAAAGTAATGCAAAAAGTAGACAAAACTAAATTAAACATTCTTTCTAATGAAGATCTCGCCAAGTTATATCAAAAATGGTACAACGCGTATTTGTATGAGTATGGAATTGCTATTGGCATCCAAGATGCATTTTCCATGGACGATGAAAATTTTTTAATTCCGCATTTTAAGAAAAAGTTGCAATCTAAGGGAATTGATGGAGAGTTTAGAGAGTATTACTTAGCTCTAATTAGCCCCATTGAAGATTCTTTTACTGTTAGGGAATTAAAAGACCGCTTTAAAATATTAAAATCAATGAACGCTGGGCAAGACATTAAAGAAGAGCTAAAAGAACATGCGAAAAAGTATTATTGGATCCAAAATAATTATGCCAAGGATAACTTTCTTACCGCAGAATTCTTTAAGAAACAGTTAGAAGAGTCTAAAGATAAAAATCCTGATCAAGAAATAAAACGTTTAACTACCTCATTAAAAGAAATTAAAGATAAAAAAGAACAGTTGATTAAAGAACTGGAACTTGATCAAAAATCAGTCAATCTGATTAGGATTATAGAAGTGTTTGCTTACATGCAGGATGAAAGAAAAAAGTATGTCTTAATCGCTAGTCATTACCACAAACTCTTTACTGAAGAATTTGCTAAAAGACTTAATTTAACTTACTATGACTTAGAATACAGTTATGTTCATGAGATGTTAGAATTTCTTAAAGACCCAAACAAAATTAACAAAGGCATTTTTGCTAAAAGAAGAGAATTTTGTTTATGTTTGCTCAATCCAAACGGATGGGATCTTTTGATAGGAAAAGAAGCAAAAAACATTTTTGAAAAATATTTCAAGGTTAAAGCTTCTGATGTTACCGAAATTAAAGGCCAGGTTGCTTCTCAAGGGATTGCTCGCGGCCCCGTAAAGATTGTTAGAACAATCCACAACTTGATCGGCGTTAATGAAGGGGATATTTTAGTAGCGTCCATGACCCGCCCAGAGATGATCACAGCAATGAAAAGGGCAGCTGCTATTGTTACAGATGAGGGAGGAGTTACATCACACGCAGCAGTAGTTTCTCGAGAATTAAAGATACCTTGTATTATCGGGACAAAAATTGCTACAAAAGTTTTAGCTGATGGAGAGATTGTAGAAGTAGACGCTAATAAAGGAATTGTGAGGAAATTATAATGGATATCCAAAAAGAGATTCTAGATAATGAATGGTACGGACAAGGATTAAACGCCGTGCCTTTAATTTTTGAAGCCGCAACAAGTAGTTGCTTTAGTTTACACAAAACATTAGGATTCTCTTACTCCAAGTTTTACTGCACATATAAAGGAAAGTTTTGTGACGGAAATTATTGGAAAAAAGACTTTGAAAGACTAGCTGATGTTCTGTTAGAAAAACTGAAGGATAAAAGATATCTTCCTTGGTTAATGGACCAATATTTTTCCCAGTACAAAAAGGCTGCTGAGGTTCACAAAGAAATCGATGCCTCCGATTTAAAGCAGGTTCCAACAGAAGAGTTAATCAAATTAGCACAAAGAGCTAATCTTTGTATCAGAGAAGGATTAGGGGTAGCACATATCATTGAACCATTTAGTGTTATAGTAGAGGGAACTATTCGATCAAAATTAAGTCAAGAACATTTTTCTTTACTAACTTCTCCAATCAAGAAACCATTTATTTTAAGTTATGATGAAACCCTTTACAATCTCTCCAAAGAACGGGATAAGGATAAAAGAAAGAAACTTATTGATTCAATCAAAAAAGATTTTTATTGGATAAAAAACAGTTATGCCCAGAAAGTAGAATTAACTGAAGAGTTGATTCTTACAGAAAGCAGAGACATCGGCAAAATTAATACGACTAATTATCAGCAGAGAACAGAAGAAAAAGCTAAATTGATGAAAAAATTAAATCTCTCACCAGAATTGGTACACCTGATTCACATAACAGAAAAGTTTGCTTATTTACAAGATGAACGTAAGAAAAATTCTTTGATAGCAATTGATTATTTTTGTAAAGTTGCCAATGAATTAGTTACAAGAACTCCATTAACGGCAGAAGAGTTTTACTTTCTCTTACCTTCTGAATTAAATACAGAACATTTGAATCAAGATTTTAAAGAGGAATTGCAAAAAAGAGCAAAAAGTTTTACATTAGTTAACCTCCAAGGAGAGATATATTCTACCACTAAAAAAGTATCATTAGAGAAGGATAAGGAAAATATCAATGCAGTCAATGGTACACCTGCCTCCTTAGGAAAAGTAATTGGCAAAGCTAGAATATGTAAAAACATCTCACAAATTGGAAAAGTTGAGCAAGGTGACATCTTAATTGTTCCAATGACTCGACCAGAATATGTTCCAGCAATGAAGAAAGCAATTGCCATTGTAACAGACGAAGGCGGATTAACTTGCCATGCCGCAGTTATCGCAAGGGAATTAGGAAAACCCTGTGTTATTGGTACAAGAATCGCTACCAAGGTGTTTAAAGATAATGACATGTTAGAAGTTAATGCTAATCATGGTATTGTGAGGAAATTAGAATGAAATTACAATATATTCAATTTAAAGCTAATGTTAATTCAATTTTATGGATTTTAGGAAATGGAAGAGCCATGAGTAAGGCCCTTACTAATGAAATCTACAAAGGTCATTCCATTGGAGATACGGTTTGGTTAGGCAAGGCAGGACATGGTTACTATCTCTGTTCTAACGAAAATACTACATTTTCTAAATTAATCAAAGAGATACATAAAGTACTGCAAGATGATCCTTTACACATTGCTAAAATTAGAAAAATATTCGAAGAAAAGGCAAAGAAAGTTGAGCAGTTCATCAATCATATAACAATAGTAGACTTGAGTAAATTAAGCGATACAGAACTGCTCAAAGAATATATAAAAATTATTACCCTCTACTACGAAACCTTTCCTTATGGGGAACCGATAACCTACGTTTCCAAAGACTTTGCTGAAGATTTAAAGTTAAGTTTTGAAGGCACGGAAGAAGAATTCAACATGTTAATCACCGCCCCGGAAAAATCTTTCTTACAACGTGAGGAAGAAGACTTGCTCAGAATTGCCTTAAATCAAGGACTAGATGAACGAGCGCTAGAAAAACATACTAAAGAATATGCTTGGTTACCCTTTGATTATGGGGCTACCCATTATGACATAACACATTTTAGAAGAGAACTTAAAAAATTGTTGGCTCAAGAGAAAGAGGCCATTGCTAAACGTTACATTGAATTAAAAGACTTTACTAAGTTGATAAAAGCGCAGCAAGCAGAAATTGTCCACAAATATTCTATCAAAGACGAGTATAACCTCTTTAAGGTCGTTCAACACAGTTATTTTCTGATTGATTATAAAAAAGAATTGTTTACCCGATTGCATTGGTATTCAGAAGTGATCTTTCAAGAAATTGCTAAACGCTGGAACTTTGATGCTAGTTATGTCCGCTATGCCCTACCAGAAGAGATTACTGCTTACCTTTCTGGAGAGAAGGTAGATCAGAAAAAGATCATTGACCGCTACAACAGCTTTGTGGTCATTGCTAAAGAAGACGGCACATTTGATTTTTTAAATAACCCAAAAAAGATTATCGATGATTTCCTAGCAGATTATCACAAAAAAGAAGAAAATGTTGAAGAGGTTAAAGGAAAGGTAGCCCAACCTGGTAAAGTTAGCGGAAGAGTTAAAATCATTCTTGATTCAAAAGAATGTAATCAGATTAGGCATGGAGAAATTTTAGTTACTGCTATGACTTCTCCAGACTTCATGGTTGCTGTTAAGAGAGCAGAAGCCATCGTAACTGATGAAGGGGGTATCACTTGTCATGCTGCAATTATTTCCAGAGAATTAAAGAAACCCTGCATTATTGGGACTAAAAATGCAACAAAAGTTCTTAAAAATGGCGAGCTAGTTGAAGTTGATGCAAACAAAGGAATTGTGAAAAAATTAGAATGAAGAAAGAACAAATAATTGAAGAAATCAAAAATAGAATCAAGGAGATTCAATGGTTTAGACAAGCTGCAGCCATAAAACCACTTTATCTTTTAATACCTGCTGTTGGCGCAGGAAGAGGTATTAGTTCTACCACTATCACTTCTGTTAAAGGGATGAATTGCGAATTTTTTGTACCTAAAAAAATAATGATAAAACAAGCTGAAACGGCATTAGAAGCTAACATAGAAAATACTAATATGATTGACCGATATATGAAAGATTTTTATGCGGCTAATGAACAATTAGATAATTTCTTTAAAAAAATAGATTTAGAAAAAAACTTATTTAATCAATTAAATGAATTTAACAAGATCCTGCTTGATGTCTGGAGCAAAAATTGGTTGTGTGATAAATTTGATCCAGAAGGGAATGAAATGTTGGCAAAAGAAATTGGCCAAATCAAACTTAACAGTGAAGAGATCTTTACCTTAACATTCCCACAAAAGTTGAATTACATAGATGAAGAAGAGTTAGAATTAAATCAAATTGCTTTGTCTGTTTATGATGAAAAGCTCACAGATGAAGAATTAATCGAAGAACTAAAACAACATGCCCAAAAATTCTTTTACATTAACAATTCTTGGTATAATGTGGAGGTTTTGCAAGCAAAAGACTTTCTGGATGGATTAAAGAAACTATTATCCTATGATCAAAAACTCTTAATCAAAAGAGTTGATGAAATTAATAACAAAATCAATTCTCTTAAGGATAAATGTAATCAGATTGTTAAAGATAAAAATATCTCTCCAAATTTAAACAATACCTTTTATCTCTTTCGAAGATTAGCTGAGTCAAGGGATGTAAGAAAAATGTTTACTTTAAAAACAAACCACTATTGGGATGTTTTTGCCAAAGCATTTGCTAAGAGATATAGTTATAATTATAATGAAATAGTTAAAGCCAGTCCGTATGAATTAAACGAAGAGAACTTAAGTTCAAAAGAATATATGGATGAATTAAAAAGAAGGAAGGACCACACCTTTTTTTACATTACAGACAAAAATATTTTTGTCTATTCAGACAAACAAGCTGAGAAGTTAACTAATCTAATTCAGAATAATTTCTTAGAAGAGTTTGAAGAATTAAAAGGGAGATGCGCTTCTAAAGGTAAGGTTATTGGAACAGTAAAGGTAGTTATGAATGAGGTTCACTTCTCTAAATTTAATGAGGGAGATATTTTAGTTGCACCGATGACTCGTCCAGAGTACATCTTATTGATGAAAAAAGCCTCTGCAATTATTACTGATGAAGGCGGATTAACATGCCATGCCACCATCATTTCGAGAGAGTTAGGAATTCCCTGTATTATTGGGACTCAAGTAGCTTCTAAAAAATTAATTGATGGAATGGAAGTAGAAGTAGATGCTGATAATAGCATTATTAAGGTGATTAAATGAAAGAAGGACTATTCACATATACGAGAGGTACTGTGGCCTTATATCGATTATATATATTGTTCAAAGCCTACCAAGATAATAAGATTAAAGATTATGACGGACCAAAGAAAATAGCAATTATAGCAAACAGAGAAGATAAAATTTGGTGGAGTTGGAGCGAAGAAAGAATTAAGTATGTTGGTAAAAGGATTTGGGAAAAGACCAGTACTCCTGAAGGAGAAGATGAACACCTTAATTTTGTAACTGATGTAACTAGGAATGCTATTAAAAAAGCCGATGAAATTAAAGCATTATATCTTAAAAATCTAAATGCAAAGGAACTAATTAAACGTCACCAGAAATTCTATGAAGATGTTTCTCCAGCTGAAGATCTGACTATGGAAGATGTTGACGCTGTTGATATTATCCCCGTAGAAATGCTCAAAGATTTACTAAAAAAAGAACAATCCAACTTAACTGAAAAAGAATTTTTAGAATTATATGGTCAGCTAGCTTCACCAATCTTTACGAGTTACGTTAGTATGGAAGAAAAAGCCACCATAAATCTGTTGATTAAAGCAAAAGAAAAGAAAATTTCAGTAGACAAGATTATTAATTCAGAGTTATATCCCTTATTAAAGGAAATCATTGAAAAATTCTGGTGGACTTCTTTAGGCTGGGAAAACGCTAATTTGAGAACTACCGATGATTTTCTTACCACATTAAAAGAATACCAAAAAAATGTTCCAGATTTACAAAAGCGCATTAAAGAGATTGATAATGCAGAACAAGAAAAGATGAAGTTAAGAAA
>Ga0210006_1001743_pt1 | contig 14730 bp, 11 predicted proteins | sample CryGey02umfilter_2_FD_185452 | JGI IMG/M metagenome (GOLD analysis project Ga0210006, IMG submission 185452) | Groundwater microbial communities from aquifer in Utah, USA - Crystal Geyser 4/10/14 0.2 um filter (SPAdes) (version 3) | ecosystem: Environmental > Aquatic > Deep subsurface >... | reverse complement strand
GAGGTAGATCTTGGGTTGCGTGTTAACGTTTCAGATGACGAAACAAAGGTGACTGTTGAAGCAGACCTTCCTGGTATAAATCCTGACGATGTTGACCTTGATGTGTTAACAGATAGCGTGACTATTCATGCAAAAAGAGAGGAAACGGAGGAAGAAAAAAATCGGAATTATATCCGACGGGAACGACGGTATGGTTCTTATGCCCGAACCATTAATCTTCCATCTCAGGTTGTACCAACATCTGCAGAAGCAACTTTTACTGACGGGACTCTGATGTTAACCATTGACAAGGTTGTTACACAGGCCCCAACAAAAGTGAAAGTTAAGGTAAACCGGTCTGAGAAGTAGTAGTTGTTTAGGTTTCTTTTCTACAAAGCCCCCCTCAGGGGGCTTTGTTTTTGTTTACGGTACAATAACGCACATGGGTATTACTTTGTTACAGGAAAGGTTTGAACAAATCCGTACAAAAATTGATGAAGTGACTTTGCGAAATTCGATCGCTGAAATTGTAAGCAAAAGTGAGCAAGCTTCCTTTTGGGATGATCCTATTGAGGCCGGAAAAAATATGAAGGAGTTAACGCGACTCCAAAACGAGCTAGATACTCTGGAGACTCTCGAAATAATGCTGATGCAACTGGTGGATTCGCCAAGCGATGAGATATTGCTCGTTGATATTGGTGTTCGACTAGACAAACTTGAAGAGCGTCTTTTCCTTTCAGGACCTTACGATAGTTACAATGCCCTTGTTTCGATCTATCCAGGTCAAGGCGGAGTTGAGGCTATGGATTGGGCGCAGATGCTTGAAAGAATGTATATACGGTATGGAGAACGCAAAGGGTTTGATCCAGAATTACTTACCGAAACAAAAGGTGAAGAGGCTGGCATAAAAGAAGCAGTGATTTCGCTTTCAGGAGAATTTGCCTTTGGTTATCTAAAACATGAAACAGGAACTCATCGCCTAGTGCGCCTTTCTCCATTTAATGCTGATAACTTGCGTCAAACAAGTTTTGCTCGTGTTGAAGTTACGCCGATACTTGAGGAAAAAGATGATATTGGAATCGTGGAAAGCGATTTGGAATATGAAACGACTCGCTCAGGTGGTCCAGGTGGTCAAAATGTGAATAAAGTTGAAACAGCGGTTCGGATTACCCACAAACCAACGGGGATTACCTTCAAAGTAACAACAGAACGATCACAACATAAAAATAAAGAGATTGCCCTGCAGATGCTTAAAGGAAAACTTGCAACCCTCTATGAGTCTCAGCGTAAGGAAAAGGAAGACAAACTTAGGGGAAAGTACACCGTTCCAGGTTGGGGTAATCAGATTCGATCCTACGTTTTGCATCCGTATCAAATGGTAAAAGATCATCGTACTAATGCTGAGGTTTCGGATGCCGCGGGCGTGTTGGATGGCAATCTTGATGAGTTTATTGAAAAAGAAGTGCGCGTATTGTCAATATAAAGTGAGTATAATAAACCTACATGGTTTGGGACAATAAACGAGAGATAACAGACCCAAAAGAAAAAATTAGTGTGGTAACTATTGGTGGGGGAACGGGAATGTCGTCGGTTTTGGGTGCACTTCGTCAGCTTAAAGATCAATATAAAATTTCAGCAATTATTACGTCAATGGATAGTGGTGGTCCTGCGATTGTGGAACGAACGGTGTATGGGGTGTCGCCCATGTCTGATTTGCGAAAGGCTCTGTTGGCTTTAGCTTCAAGTGAAACGTATCAAGATTATTTACTTTCAAAGATTGTTGCGTATCGATTAGACGGTCGGGCAGGGGATCGACTTAGTAGTATGAGTCTTGGTAATTTGATGCTTTTGGCGCTTGAGGAGATTTTAGGTTCACGAGAATCAGCACTCGATGGTATGACAAGATTACTAAATACCGCGGGTGATGTAATCCCCGTTTCGCTTCATACGACCAATATTCGTGTTGATTATGACGATGGGTTTTATGTAACTGAAGAAGCACAACTTGACCAAGTAGACAAAAATTTTCTTACCCGTCCACAGGTACAGATTACAAATATTTCACTGGAAAAACAGATCCCTGCCAATCCGCGTGCGATTGAGGTTATTGAAGCGGCTGATGTTATTGTGTTTCCTCCCGGTGATCCGATTGGCAGCATTATCGTAAACTTACTGGTGTCTCGTGTGTACGATGCCATAACCCAAAGTAAAGCAAAAATCTTGTGGTTTCCTAACATTATGTCTAAGCTGGGACAAACGCCTCAGCCCAATAGTTTGTCGGGACATTTAGCACTTCTCGAAAAATATTTACCGCGTCCCATTGATTGCATTGTGTATAACCAAGCAGCCGTTCCAAAAGATGTTCTAAAAAAATATCATGATGAAGAGTGTGCTGAACTTGTGGTAAATGATCTGCCCAAAGATCCACGCGTGGTCAAAACTGATTTGTTTTGGGATCAGCTTTATCCTTTTGGATCAACCGAACCAACGATTAGGCATGACCCTGATAAAATAGCAAAAGTCTTTTCGAACATTGTCAGTAAAATTCTAGGTTAGAGAAAGGATAAATTCATGGACGATGAAATTGGCGTTTCTGCTCCAGAAAGTACGTGTGAATTTCTGAGTATTGTTCACGGGCGACCTGTTGTTGATGTTCGTTGGTGTATGAACAGGGTAGATCTTGATGCGGCCATGTCTCGATGTTCTGGAAAACAGGGAAACGAGAGATCGTACCTGTTGGTAAAGTTAACTGGGCATCGAGAGGGTATATTAGCCTACCTTATTATTTTTGAGAGGTAAAAGTCTAAGGGTTTGGTCGGACCTAGCATGGGTTTAGATTATGAGAGGGGCGAGAAGTTTCGCCTCTCTTTTTTTCCAAAATCCTATATAGGCCGTATGTAAATAGTATGAACGCGCTATTGTTTTCCAGACAATTTGATTTGTATGCATATCAGAATGATGGGTAACTATCTATTGACGCGAGTTATATTTTAGTCTATATACAAACCATGGGTAAGCAAAATAGTGGAAACATAATGATCGCACTTTTAGCCGTAGGCTTGTTAATTGGTGTTGGTGCGTGGTATGTAATCACCCAACGAGATGTAATTTCACCAGATCCAACACCAACAGTTACCCCAACGCCTTCTGAAACAGCAATTGATACTTCAGATTGGAAAACGTATACAAATGAGGAGTACAGATTCAGTTTCAAATACCCAGAGTATATGGAACTCGATTTTAATCGTGCTGGTGAACAGTACAGAGGAACTTTACTTTTAGAAGCACATTTTGAGGGACCAAACAACAGTGCCGATCATTTCTCTGATGGAATGCTATTTATGTTTTCGACTTATCCAAGAACCCCCGAAAACAAAGATTTTTTTCAGCATGTAACTATTGATTTAATAGAAAACGATATGTACCTAGACGATACTGGACCATCAATATTGAATGAGACTATTAACGGGCTAAATGTGGTTAGAGTATTTGGAGTACCTTCAGGAAGTACTGAAACAACATCATTTTTCATCGAAGGAGTAGATGCAATTATTTATGTAGATGGTTTCATACGACCACAAAATATGCGGGATAAGTATGATGCAATTTTCGAGAAAATGATTCAAACATTTTCGTTAAAATAAAAGTTCAATCGTTCCTTAACATCTAGCAAAAAGGAGAGTTTCCCATGAAATCCAGAATTTGGAGTTTTGTTTCGTTGTTCGCACTCCTACTATTCACTGTAGTAACTAAAGATGTATCTGCAGCAACACCATTCCCTGCAAGGTGTCCTATCCCAAATGGCAGGCCAATTCTTTCCGATCCATCAGGTGGAAAGCCTATTGGTTGCGCTTACGGATGTGGAGATGAGGTGAATCAGGTCGGGCATCTTGATGAGTTTTACCACGAGTATTATGCGTTAGATTTTCCAGGTGATCTATTTCCTGTCCATGCCGCACAATCTGGTTGGTTGTCTCGCCTCGATGAATCTGGCGCTATCGTTCTATGGATTAACCACGGACAAGGTTGGTATTCAAAATATGCTCACCTAACCATACCAAATTACGCATTTCTAAATTCTGAGGTTACCCAAGGTGATGTAATTGGTTGGTCTGGGAATTCAGGTTTGTATGGTACTGGCCCACACCTTCATTTCGAATTAAGGCATGGTGATGGGCGTGCACAAACAACCAATAGTGGTTGGTCATATGCAATTCCAGAGTTATATCCAGAGGGAGGAAATGGGGTTTGCGGCGAGACAGGACCGAAGAGTTTGATACGAAGTGAGTTTACGGTGGAACGTACTAACCCCAGTCTCAGTGAAGAAATTTGGTTTTCGACGAGGCTTGAAAACAACGGGGAAGTACCAATTGCGATATTATATTGAATTTGTAAACGGATAATTTTGTAGTATGAAAACTAACTACTACGCGATTACACATTGACAAGGCTTATAGTTTGGAATATATAAAGAGAATGATTAAACAAAACAACGGAAACATAATGATTGCAGTTTTAGCTGTCGTGGTTTTGGTGGGAATCGGGTTTTGGTATGTAGTCACTCAAGTTGAGACAATAGCACCTGAACCAACACTAACTCCAACACCTGAAATTCAAGAACTTACTTCAACAGTCGATACGTCTGATTGGATTGAATCATCGTATGGCGAATCAAGAACATTTAGCTTTAAATATCCACCTGAATGGGAAGAGTACATGGTTCCTGGGGGTTACAACTATCGTCCAGTAGGTGATGAGAGCTATTATGTAAGTGGTCCTGGAGTTGGACTTAATGGCGAAACAATAACTGACATAATTGATCAAGTAACAAATTCTAGTACAAATGTGATTATACATGAAGAAAGGTATATACATAAGGATCGTCAAGTAGTTTTTATTGGATATGTGAACCATAGTGAAGCAAACCCTTCAATTATTACCCTAGCACTGATTGATAATGTACCTTATATTGCTGGGTACGGAGATTCGTCTCATGAAATTACAGGTGTTCTTGGGTTTTATTCAAAATCCAAAAATACAAGTGGACCTGTTATGCCATATTATGATGAATTCTACAATATGGTTTCGACATCAAGTTATTAAGATTAGGTTTTAATGCGTGGAAGACATGTTTTTACCCATTAGTATCTAATTAGTACTGTGATTTGATCTTTAACAAAAAGGAGGATTTTCATGAGACATCTATTATGGATCTCAGTATTGGCAATGGTGTTGTTAGTAGGTTGGAAAAGTACAGAAGCAACAACCGCTGATGTTTCAAATTTTCGTTTGCCACTTAATGGTAGTTTCGAAATATCACAGGGACCTCGGTGTAGTTATTCTCACTCATCTGGAAGAAATCTTGAGGCAATAGATTTTGATACAGATTATAAAGAAAACTACCCAGTATATGCAAGTGAATCAGGTTACGCTTACTACATCAACGAAGGAGATGCAGGTGGTGGTAATGTCATTGTGATCATACATGATAACGGTAATTTAAAGAGTGTGTATGCTCATTTAAACGAACCCAACACAGCTAGCAATTTCCAGAGTAGACGGGTTGAGAAGGGTGAAGAGATTGGAAAATCAGGCAATACAGGTAACTCTGATGGACCACATTTGCATTGGGCAGTAGTAGAAGAAGAAAACCCTGCTGCAACAACAAATGGTACTCCTGTCGAAATTTGGCAGCTACCTGGATTCGATTGGTGGCCTAAGGATGTCTACAAAGATAGTACATACCCAGCACCACCAGATTGGTGTATTGCAGATGGAGAGAATGATGGTACAGGTACGTGGCCGCCACCCGGAGTTAAAAGTTTGATACGAAGCGAGTTTACGGTGGAACGTACTAACCCCAGTCTCAGTGAAGAAATTTGGTTTTCGACGAGGCTTGAAAACAACGGGGAAGTACCAGTCTACCTTAGAACGGTATTCCTGCGATTGAAAAGAGGAGAAGGCAACGTTGAAGCTTTTGGTTTGCAGTCTAACCAAGGTACAGTATCAATACTTCCAGGAGAATCCAAACTGTTTGACCTGAGAGCTCCACCAATAACCGAACCAGGGTTGTGGAGAATTGATAAGGTTGAGGCAGAAGATACTTCTGGACACTGGTTTGAACTGGGAGTAATTGCTAGTCACCTCATGGTTGGATATCCAAACCTCATTAAAGATCATCCCGCGACCGCATCGAGTGTTAACGCTGGCAGTGGAAACGTTGCGCAGCGAGCCAACGATGGAAACATGCGTACACGGTGGGAATCAGAATACTACGATCCACAGTGGATAGAGTTTGATCTTGATTACGAGCAGATGATCGATAGGATAATCGTCCGATCAGAAATTGCTTTTCCGGCTCAATACAAGGTCAAAATCAAAAAAGATGGTGATTGGTTCTGGACAACAGTTAACGATTGGGTAGTTGGTATTCCAGATAATTCAAACTACATTTCAATCGATCCACAATTGGCTCGAAAAATACGGTTTGAGTTTGAGAAACGCGGAACAGTCTGGGGAGATTCGATCTGGGAGATTGAGGTGTATAACCTTACTGGTGATCCCATTGGCGACCCTATGCCAACGCCGACGCCTACGCCAATAGTGTGCGGGTCAGGATCGACCAACTCAAACAATCCTCTTGATTGTGCAACATCAACTCCAATCCCACCAACGTTTACACCTATTCCAGGATCAACGAGTACCCCCAACCCCACGTCGACTCCGACACATACCCCACAACCAAATCCAACAGCAACGCCGACATCAGGACCGGTTGATACAACACCACCTGAGGTTGTCGAGGTTATTAACCCTGTAAATGGTCAGTACCTTGATGGCAATACGCTCACTGTAACAGGCAATGTTAAGGATCATGGGAGTGGTCTTTTGAATGTGATTATGAGTTTTCACCATGATGGAGCGTGGGAAAACAAAAAGGCAACTAACGTAGGTAATGATCAATGGCAAGCAGTCTTCAATATTGCTGGTCTTTCACCGCAATCAGCGATGATGGTTGTTATTTGGGCAGAAGATGTTTCAGGCAACGGACGTTATTCTGAAGTGCGAATGCATCTAACCAACGAACGGCCGTCATGTAGTCTTGAATGGCACCCCGATGCTGGAAGCATACATCAAGGATTCCTCAAGCTCAACACAAGTCACAACTGGTGGTGGAGAGCCGTGAGTAATGGTGAGACGTGGGTTGTTTTTGAGTCTATTGATCATATTGCTCAAGCTGACATTTCGTTACCAATCGTTGCTGGCGAATCAGTAACTCATCTTATTGAGGTGCTGTATCCATTTGACAACGGCCGTAAGTATTGCGAGTTAGCAATTACGGTAGACAACAGCAGCGATGAAGATGTAACCCCACCTGAAGGCCATATTACGACTCCTGCTGATGGCACCTTCATGGGAACAGGTTGGTACAACGTAACTGCTGATGTGACCGATTCGCAAAGTGGAATTAAGAAGGTTGAATTCCACTTTTGGCATGATGGTGCATGGCACATGGTTGAGGACTGGTACGAAGCTGATGGATGGAGCGCATCATTTAACCTTACAGGATTTCAAGCACAAAACGACATGAAACTACTCCTACATATGGAAGACAATGCAGGAAATCGTGCACAGTCTAGCGTAGTTTCGGGACTGACAAATGTCACTCCCAGTTGTTCGCTTACGTGGGTTCCCAAACCGGGAAGCATTAACTCCGGAAATGTTGAACTCACTGCAAACTACAACGGAATGTGGAAAGCGACTGTCGATGGACAACCGTGGACAACGTTTAACGTTAATAATGGAACTGCTATTGGTGCAATTGATTTCACCATAGTTTCTGGTCAATTGGTGGTCTACGTTGTTGAAATGTGGTTCCCTAATAATGACGGTGCACAATACTGTCGTCTTGAGGTAACCATTGATAATCAACCGTCGCCCACAAACACACCAACTCCAACTGCGAGCTCAACAAACACTCCAGTGCCAACGGCAACGTTGACCCCAACGACAGTACCGAGTTATACGCACACACCGACCCCGACGGCAAGCAACACATCAACGCCAACAATGACACCAACACCTTCTTGTTCAATGCTTTGGATTCCAAACCCTGGAAGTAAGAACGTAGGTGTTATTCAATTCACCGCGAACCCAAACGGATGGTGGAAGGCAACGATCAATGGAAATGATTGGACAGATGTTTACATTGAAAATAGTGCTGCCACCAAAGATAAATCGTTTGAATATGTTGCGGGTGAAATTACACATCATCTGGTCGAGATGTGGTATCCGAATGAAGGCGGTAGTAAGAGATGTGGCATGGTTGTTGAAATTGATGATTATGTAAAACCTACCGTGACGCCGACTCCCACGCCGACGCCGTTTGCTGGTGAGATCTATGGCACGATCGTTGATGAAAACGGTCAGCCTGTGTTTGGGGTTGATGTTCAGTTGTGGCGAGATACACAGGAGCAGATGTATTGGTCTCAGTGGGTTGAAAACGGAGAGTACAGGTTTTACGGATTGCCCGATTCAACCTGGACGGTGAAGATTATTTCGCCCGGAGATCCGGATTATTGGACCTCCGTTGAACCGAAAGTGGTTGTTATATCAGATGCGCAGAGAGTGTACGAGGTTAATTTCAAGTTGACTCGTACCCACCAAACCTATCAGATATTTCTACCGTTGGTTTTGGGTCAGTAAGAAATACGCGGGGGTGTGCTTGATAAGCATGCCCCCGTTTTTTATACTGGATGATCGTTAATATTTCTGCTAGGATTAGTAAGATGCAAAAAATTCTTGTTACTGGTGGAGCAGGATACATTGGCTCGATTACTTCGCGTCTTCTTTTTCAAGCAGGTTACACCCCCATAATTTTTGACAGTTTTGCAAACGGTAACGAATGGGCGGTAAAAGATTTTGAAATTATTAATGGTGATTTACGCAATATCTCTGAAATCTCGGATGCGATTAGTAAAACAAAACCGGACGCGGTTATCCATTTTGCAGCGCTTAAGGCCGCGGGCGAATCAATGGAGGTTCCACAGGATTATTACGAGAATAATGTTGGTGGTTCGATAAATTTATTCAAAGCGATGGTGGAACATGGTGTAAAAAAGATCGTTTTTTCTTCAACAGCCGCCGTATATGGAACACCAGAAGTATTTGAAGTTGCCGAAGAATATCCTCAAAAGCCTGACAATGCATATGGCCATTCCAAACTTATGGTTGAGCAAATACTAGACTGGTTTGCAAAACTTGGAAAGATAGATTCCATACGACTTCGGTATTTTAACGTTGCGGGGGCAACACCGGATGGTGTATTGGGAGAAGTAGGTAAAAAGGTGTTAAATCTCATTCCAATTCTCATGGAAGCTGCAGTTGGAAAACGTGAAAATTTTACGATGTATGGTGATGATTTTGAAACTCCTGATGGAACATGTATCCGAGATTATATTCACGTGTGTGATCTTTCCAGGGCTCATATATTAGCACTAAAAAAGTTGTTTGAATTTGAAGGAACAGAATATTACAACGTGGGAGTTGGAAAAGGTTATTCCGTAAAAGAGGTCGTGGCAGCCATGAAAAAGGTGTCAGGCGTTGACTTTTCGGTTGAGGTTGGACCACAAAGAGCTGGTGATCCAGCGGCATATTTTGCTAACAATTCCAAAATCTCCAATGAGCTAGGCTGGTCTTCTGAGTTTACGCTTGAGGATATTGTGAAACATGCGTGGGAGTGGGAGCAAAATGGCAAGCAAAAGAATATATAATTAAGCCTACATGAATGAAGAGTTATCGATAATTTTTCCGGCATTAAACGAGCGAGTTCGTCTTATTCCAACGCTCAATGATTATTACTCTGTTTTTGGAGATTCCGTTGAATATATTGTGGTTGATAATGGGTCAACTGATGGGACAAAGGAAGCTGTTGTACAACAGTTCCCTCATGTTACGTATATACGAAGTGAAGTGCCACTTGGCAAAGGTGGTGCTGTTTATGAGGGGTTTAATCATGCCACGTCGGACATTATTGGTTTTACTGATCCAGACGGTGCAACTTTGGCAGTGGAATTTACAAAACTGTTGGCAAAGATGGAGGAATGCGACATGGCGATTGGTTCACGGTGGTTGCCGCTGTCACAGATATTGCCTAGGCAATCAATCTTGCGACAAATCAATAGTAGGTTGTTTAATCTTTTTGTTCGTGCATTTTTATCCTTACCATTTACCGATACTCAATGTGGGGCAAAGGTTATAAAAAAATCGGTATATGAAAAAGTGAAAGCACACCTTACCCAAAAAGAGTTTTCGTTTGATGTTGATTTAATTCACAAAGTTTTACGCGCTGGTCATACCGTATGCGAAGTCCCGATTGTGTGGAAGCATGTTGAAGGAGGAAGTACGTTTAAGCCTTTTAGGTCGGGGATAAGAGCAGTGAGGGATGTGTGGCAACTTCGCCATGGGTAGACCACTGAAGTAGATTTGCTACAATACTGTTTGTGAAAGCGATAATTCCTATTGGTGGGCGTGGTACACGGATGCGTCCTGTTACTTTTTCAGCGAACAAACACTTTATTCCAGTTGCTAATAAGCTTCTGATTGAATATCCTCTTGAGACGGTAGCACAGGCGGGAATAACCGACATTGCGATTACCTACAATCCTGGTCAGCTTGAGTATGCACAGAAAATTCTAGGAACGGGAGAACGATGGGATGTAAAAATTACCTATGTGTTGCAAGAAAAACCCTTGGGGCTCGCAAATATTTTTCAGGTATGTGAACAGTGGGTAGGGGATAGTAGTTTTGTACTGCATTTAGGTGACAATATTTTTACGAATGGTATAAAAAGGTTTGTTGACCATTTTGAGACCCAAAAACCGATGGGATTAGTATCAATGCTTCGTCATCCTGAAAACCGTCGTATGGGAGTCCCGTATTTTAATTCTGAAGGTCGCTTGGAACGTTATGTTGAAAAGCCCGCACATCCTCCGCATGATTATGCAATCCCCGGATTGTATTTTTTAGATCATCGAGTGTTTGAGTGTTTCAGGGGTCCCAATGCAATTAAACCTTCTCAGCGAGGTGAGTATGAAATTCCAGACGCGTTTCAGTGGTTGATAGATAATGGACTTCGTGTTGATGTTTTGGAATACAAAGGGGTGTGGCTTGATCCCGGTAAATTTGATGATTGGCTTGATGCAAACAGATATCTACTTGACCAAACTGTTGTGCACAATATTGAATCAACAATTGGTTCGACGGTAAAGCTTGAAGGTAGGGTGGAGATTGGTACGGAATGTACTATTGAGCATTCCACTATTCGCGGTCCTGTGCGAATTGGCAAAAACGTGACAATAAAAAATTCTTTTCTTGGACCATACACATCTATTTCCGACAACTGTAGTATTGAAAATGTTCATATTGAAAACAGTTTAGTAATGCAGGGGAGCGAACTTACAAATATAGCAAAAGTTGTAGACACAAGTCTTATTGGTCCTGATTGTATGGTGAGTGGAGGAGTTCATGGTGGGCAAAAAACAAGCTTATTTGTTGGTGAGTTGAGCAAGATTCAACTATAGAGACCAACCTTTACTACAGTGACCTCCAGTTCCCCAGTACATTGCACGTTCTACAACGATAGGCTGGGAGGAATCAATCTTTGTCGAGAATCCAAGGCCACTTCCGATTTCATTCTGTGCGCTGATGGTAAACCGTTTATTTGCATCAACACTATACGTTTTTGTTATGTTTGCACCGTTTTCAACCATAAATTCGACGGTAATATTTACAGGTGTTGGATTTGGGTTTTGGAAAAGTATATACGTTGAAAAATCTTCCCCCGTATAGCCTTCAGCTAGATACCACTGGGTACTTTTGTAGGTTGAACCCACGCTATCATGACCGCCACCTGGCCAATACATTGCGCGTTCGACTGCAATATTCTCATCAGATGTTATTGAGGTTGCGAATCCTTTTCCTCCCCCGATATCGTTTATTGCATTTATGGTAAAACGTTTTTGTGCATCAACAGTATATTCTTTTGACACATTGTCTCCATTTTCAACCAAATAGTTAACGGTTATTGTCGTAGAATTTGTTTGAGGATTTTGGATTAGTAGATATGTTGTAAAGTCTTGGCCAGTGTATCCTTCTGCAAGATACCATGTTGTTGCGAGTTCAGGGGTGCCAATACTTACATGACCATCATCACCCCAGTACATTGCTCGTTCAGTAACTACGGGTACGTCACAGGTTATTTTGGTCGAAAACCCATACCCTGCACCAATCTCATTAACGGCATTTACTGTATATCGTTTGTTAGCTGGAATAGTATGGGTTTTTTGAGTATTGGGTCCATTTTCTAAAAAATATTGAACATTGCAATGTGCTACAGTGTTATTGGGGTTTTGTAGAAGGATATATGTTTCATAGTCACTACCGGTGAAACCTTCTGTAAGGTACCAGGTTAGTGCGGGAGTAGTTGTCCCTATACTGTCATGACCTCCCGTTCCCCAGTACATAGCTCTTTCAACAATAAGTGGTTGATCAGAAACAATTTTCGTTGAGAAACCTAAATCTTTACCAATATCGTTAACCGCATTGATTGTGAATCGTTTTTGTGCACTTATCGTATATGTCTTTGTGACATTACTTCCATTTTCAACAAGATAATTGACCGTAATATGAGCAACCGATGCATTGGGATTTTGGATAAGTATGTAGGTCGAAAAATCTTCTCCCGTATATCCTTCAGCCAAATACCACGTTTTAGCAAGATCATTTATAGAGGTAAGAGCATTATCCAAATCAATCCTTGGAAAAGTTAGTGAGTTTCTTGAGTCATATATTGAAACTCCAGAGTTAACTAGTGCCGATAAAATTGTTGAAACTGAAGCCGAGGGAAATTTTGATTTTAAGAGGGCCCACGCCCCAGCAACATGAGGAGTCGCCATAGACGTTCCACTTTTATAAGTATACGTACTTTCAGCTGAGGCCGAGTATATAGAGGAACCAGGAGCCAATAAATCAAGTTGTGCGCTGCTATTGGAAAATGAAGAGATAGAATCAAGTTTAGTTGTCGATCCCACACTAATTGCGGTTGAAATACATGCTGGTGAAGAAATTCCCGTTGAACTGCCATCATTTCCTGAAGCAATCACCGTTGCTATTTCAACTGATCGTAAGGTATCGATTATTGACTTGCGAGCGTCAGTATCACAATAGTCCCCATAAATACTGCCCCCAATACTCATATTTACTGAAGCAATATTGTAGGTTGATCGCAGCTCATATACACGTTCAAGCCCAAGAATCTGATCAGAGGTATACGTTAATGCACAGGGTGAACTAATGCCATAATTGGTACAGTTCGAACCCGTAAATTGAGAAAATATTTGAATAGCAATAAGGTCTGCATCCTTTGCTACTCCCGAAAAGGTATCGCCGTTTCCAACCGCAATTCCAGCAACATGTGTTCCATGATCACAGCCATAGGTCCCTAAATCACAATTTACCCCTGAGCCTGCTGTCTCATCTACCGACAAACCGTTTGGACATAGTGATGTGCCACTAGAATAACACGCTTCGGAAACCATTTTTTCTGATAAAAATTCATGAGCATAATCTACGCCGGTATCCAGAATTGCTACTGTTTGTCCACTTCCGGTATAACCTGAAGTCCATACGTTATCAGCATTAATAAGCGGAGTAGAGTCTGCGAGTAGTGGGGGAACAGGAATATCTTCTTGAATAGAAATGATGGAGGGGTCTTCGATTAGTGTTTTTAGTGTTTGTTCATCGACCGTTAAAGCTACCTGAGGTGTGTAGGTGAATAGTTTTGCAGAGGTGGAAGTTTTTTCAGGAAGATCTTTCAATAGATTTTGTTGTTGGGAATGTATAGTCCCACGTTGTTTCATAACCTGTTGAGGATCTTTAATCTTTCCTTCAGGCTTGTAGTCAATGTTTAGTGTTGCAATAACATGAAGTGAGTTATTGCTTTTGCTTTTATCAAGGAGTTGTTGTGTTGTGATGTTTATTGTAGGGGGCGGAGTTATTTCTGCAGCAAAGAGGTGTGAATTGCCTAAAACAAATAATGAGTAACTACTAATGACGAGAAGATACAATAGAATGTGTATATACCAAGGTTGTGTCAATTGTTTAACCCTTGAATCCATGCTGTAATTATACAGGCTCTTACTGTAAACGGTCCTTTTAGGAAAATAAATAGTTAGAAAGGAGAGGATTACGAACTATGACTAAGAGAGTTCTTCAATATCATTTTCAACCATGATCTCAACAAGTCGACTAAACGTAACAGTTGGTTCCCAACCTAGAATCTCTTTTGCTTTTGCCGCGTTGGCTCGAAGTAGTTCAACTTCAGCTGGACGGAAAAAGTCTTTATTTACCTCAACAATAATCTCCCCATTATCAGAGCGAGCGCCTTTTTCAGTTTCATTTTCCCCCGACCATTCAACATCAACATCAATAGCCTTGTATGCAGCTTCAACAAAATCACGAACAGAGTGACTTTCACCCGTTCCAATGACAAAGTCTTGTGGTGTGTCTTGCTGTAAAATTCTCCACATTGCCTCAACGAATTCTGGAGCGTAACCCCAATCACGCATAGAGTTAAGGTTTCCAAGTTGTAGTGGTTCAGTTGTCTTTCCCAGTTTGTATTTTGCTACATGGTCAGTAATTTTACGAGTTACAAAATCTCTTCCACGGCGAGGTCCCTCATGGTTAAATAAA
>Ga0210006_1001738_pt1 | contig 14774 bp, 11 predicted proteins | sample CryGey02umfilter_2_FD_185452 | JGI IMG/M metagenome (GOLD analysis project Ga0210006, IMG submission 185452) | Groundwater microbial communities from aquifer in Utah, USA - Crystal Geyser 4/10/14 0.2 um filter (SPAdes) (version 3) | ecosystem: Environmental > Aquatic > Deep subsurface >... | reverse complement strand
CAAGCTTTTCGGGAGAAATCAAATTCCCTTTGAATAAAGCTTTTTTAAGTTGTTCTAACTCTACATCCATAGTTTTATTATAGCATATTTTTTGAATTAAATCAGCTAACCCCTAAAAAAATACACAAATTGTCTTGTGTATTTCATCTAAAAGCGCGGGGTCAAGGCTCTGCCGAGGTCAAAGGACTGTCCTAGGACAGTCCTGTTGTAAACGATTTAAAACCTTTTCAAATAAATTCCGGTATAACTTTTATTATTTTTCATAATATCTTTTGGTGTGCCCTCAGCCACAATATAACCTCCCTTTTCTCCACCCTCAGGTCCTAAATCTATTATCCAATCGGCGTTTTTGATAATGTCTTGATTGTGCTCTATTACTAAAACCGTATTGCCCTTTCGGACAAGACCGCAGAGCACCCAGAGAAGTTTCTTTATATCATCGGGGTGTAGTCCGGTAGTCGGCTCATCCAAAATATACAAGGTTTTACCGGTGTCTTTGCGGGAAAGTTCGGCAGCCAACTTTACTCTCTGAGCCTCTCCGCCGGAAAGCGAGGGAGCCGGCTGACCAAGCTCAATATAAGAAAGACCAACCTCGTTTAAGGTTTTGAGCTTTTGCTCAAGCCCCCGGATATTTTTTAAAAAATTCAAAGCTTCTTCAACCGTCATTTTTAGAACTTCGGCAATATTTTTTCCCCGATATTCTATCTGTAAAGCTTCTTTATTATATCTTTTGCCGTGGCATTCCTCGCATTTAACATAAACATCCGGCAAAAAATACATTTCAATTTTTTTAAGACCCTGCCCCTCGCAAGCCTCGCATCTTCCTCCTTTTACATTGAAACTGAAGCGGCCTGGACCGTAACCGCGAACCCTGGCTTCTTTAGTTAGGGAAAAAATGGTTCGGATATAAGAGAAAATCCCGGTGTAGGTCGCCGGATTTGACCGGGGGGTTCGGCCAATTGGCGACTGGTCAACCAAAACTATTTTGTTTAAAAACTCTGCGCCGAAAATCTCTTTATGTTTTCCGGGCATTTCTTTGGCATTGTAAAATTTCTGAAACAAGGCCCGAGCCAGAATATCATTAAGCAAGCTGCTTTTCCCCGAACCGGAAACCCCGGTAATACAAACAAATTTGCCAAGAGGAATTTTAACATCAATATTCTTTAAATTATGCTCTTTGGCGCCTTTGATAATTAATTGCGGGGCGGCAGGGGGCATGTTTTTGACTTTTGGCTTCGGACTCGTCAACTCAACTTTTTTACGGCCCGACAAATAATCCCCGGTTAAAGTTTTTGATTTCAAAAGCTGTTGAGGAGTTCCCTGAAAGATAATTTTGCCGCCGTGTTTTCCGGCGCCCGGCCCGACCTCAATCACCCAATCAGCCGCTCTGATTGTTTGGGGGTCATGCTCAACTACAATTATGGTATTTTGCAAATCTCGAAGTTCTTTAAGGGTTTCAATCAACCTGCCCTGGTCTCTCGGATGAAGCCCGATTGAGGGTTCGTCCAAAATATAAGTTACCCCGGTTAATTTTGAACCAATCTGATTAGCCAATCTTATTCTTTGAGCTTCTCCGCCAGCCAGAGTAGCTGTTTCTCTATCCAGGGTTAGATAATCAAGCCCGACATCAATTAAAAATTGCAGACGATTAACAATCTCCTTGATAACAGGAAGGGCAATTTTTAGCTCATTACTCGTTAATTTAAGCGAATTTTTAGCGAAGTTTGGCGAATGTTCTTTTTTTATCTGTGAAAAATTTTCAAAAAATTTCTTTACCTCTCCGACGCTCATCCCAACTATTTTATCAATTGATACTCCGGCTAAGGTTATTGCCAAAACTTCGGGTTTGAGTCTCTTTCCCTGGCAAACCAAACATTGTTTTTTTGTCATATATCTTTCAATCTCCTGTCTTGTCCAATCAGAATCAGTCTCATGATACCTTCGCTCTAAATTTGGAATCACTCCTTCAAAATTTTCTTTCTCGCCATAAAGTATTAAATCAATTATTTTTTTAGGTATTTCTTTGACAGAAGTATCAAGAGAAAAATTATGCTTTTCTGCTAAATCGTTTAGCTGCCACCAGTAATAATTCTGTCGACCCAAACGATGAGAAGCGCGCATCCAGGGACGAATAGCCCCCTCGGAAATCGTTAAATTTTTGTTTGGAATAACTAAATCTGGTTCAACTTTTAGCTTTGAACCAAGACCGGTGCAAGCCGGACAAGCTCCGTAAGGCGAATTGAAAGAAAAAAGGCGCGGCTCAATCTCCGGCAAAGATATTTCGCATTCCTCGCAGGCAAAATGCTCAGAAAATAGCAAATCGCTAATCGCCAATCGCTTATCATTTTTCCTTTCTTGCAATTTGCTATTTGCCATGTGCGATTTGCTCACTATGAGGGTGCCTTTGCCGATTTTCAGGGCCTGCTCAACCGAATCAATAATTCTTGCCCTGTCTTCCTTGCTATTTTGCTCCAAAATTAATCTATCAACCACTACCTCAATATTGTGCTTCTTGTTTTTTGTAAGCTCAAAAGACAAAGCTTCTTCAAGCCTGTGAACTATGCCATCAATTCTGACTCTGACAAAACCGGCTCGCTGAATTTCTTCTAAAATTCCTTTGTGCTCGCCTTTTTTTGACCGAACAACAGGACCCAGAATTAAAATTTCCCGCTCTTTGGGAAGCCTCAAAATCTGCTCAACTATTTGCTCGGGTGTCTGACGGCTAACTGGCTTGCCGCATTTTGGACAATGGGGCTTGCCTATTCTTCCGAATAAAAGCCTTAAATAGTCATAAACCTCGCTGGCTGTTCCGACGGTTGAACGGGGATTGCGGGAAACTGTCCGCTGGTCAATAGAAATTGCCGGCGAAATTCCCTCAATTTTATCAACATCGGGTTTCTGCATTACGCCCAGATACTGTCTGGCATAGGCGGAAAGACTTTCCACATATCTTCGCTGACCCTCGGCATAAATCGTGTCAAAAGCCAATGAAGATTTGCCGGAACCTGAAATTCCGGCGATGATAACCAGTTTGTTTCTTGGAATATCCAAATCAACATTTTGAAGATTATGTACCCTCGCCCCCCTTATTTTTATAAAGTCTTCTTTCATGTTATGTATTATGAGAGCATTGAAGAATTCAACGTTGTTCAGCGTAGATATCGGCGTTAATTCAACATATTATCGCTGAGTAAACGCTGATATCTACGCTGAGTTAACGCCGATACGCTGAAAAATAATTGTTCAACAGTCTCATTATATATTTTTTGCTCTTGAATTGATGTATTATACTCAGAAATTAAAACAAAAACAAGCCCCATTAGAAGTCGTTTAATGGAAGTCGTTTGCTATAGTAATCAATGTTTTACTTTTTTTCGTCTCTTTGCTTCCAGTTCCCGAACCTGTCTTTCATCCATTCCAAAATGATGGGCGATTTCGTGCCAAATTGTATTTTTCACGAAATCGCGAACATCCCGGGGAGAATTTGCAAATCTCTCAATCGGCTTTTGAAAAATGGTTATTTTGTCGGGTAAAACCATCCCGTAATTTCCTCTTTTCGTCTGGGGCACGCCCTCATACAATCCAAAAAGACTGCCTTCTTTTGAAATTCTCAACTTTTTTAACTGCTCCAAAGACGGCTCATCCTCAATAACAATTGCCAGATTTTGAAGTTTCTTCCGGAATTCTTTGGGAACCGCTTTAATTCCTTTTTTAACAAGTTTTTCAAATTCAAACCTCTGCATAGAGGAAAAATTTAAAAATTAGTGTTATAATAGAGTGAGGAAAGGATAATGCCTTCCCCACTATATTAACACGTCGCTCGGTCACCCCATTAGATAGCGAGCTTGCGAGCTCTATCTAATGGGGTTTCCTCGCTTGTGTTAATTAAAAAATGAAGGGTTTTTCCATTTTAAAGAAAAACGTCCCTTTTTTTATTTTAATTGTTCTGGCAATTTTTACCAGATTTTTGTTTCTGTCCTCTCCGGCCGAGGTGGTTTTTGACGAAGTTCATTTTGGTAAATTTGTTTCCGCTTATCTTTCCGGGGAGTACTATTTTGATATCCATCCGCCGTTGGGAAAATTGATGATTGCCGGCTTCTATAAAATTTTTGGTCATGACCTCCTGATAAATTCAGAGCAAATTTTTGAAAAAATTGGCGAAAGTTTCAGCGCCCAAAGCTTGTTTATTTTAAGATTTCTGCCTGCCCTATTTGGGACTTTGCTTGTAATTTTAATTTATAAATTTATTTTAGCTTTGGGTTTATCAAAAAAATTTGCCCTTTTGGGCGGCTTTTTAATTCTCCTGGAAAACGCTTTTTTGGTTGAATCAAAATTTATTTTAACTGACATATTTTTAATTTTCTTCGGATTTTTATCTCTTTATTTCTTTGTTCTTGCCAATCCCATCAATACTCGCTCAAACTCGCAAGGACGACTTTCGACGGGCCGGAAAAACGCCCGCTCCCCGGCTTGTCCTGTTCACGAAAATTCGCAAAAAGTCCATAGAATTTCGTATAGCTTGCTGGCAGGTATCTTTGCCGGCTTATCTTTTAGCGTTAAATGGACGGGGCTGTCTTTTCTTGGAATTATATTATTCTTTAGCTTTGTAGCCGTTTTGCAGAATTTTGGATTTAAAAAATTTTTTAAAAGGGGGGGCCTTTTGTCTTTTGGGAAAAAATTTGTTTTTTTTATCGTTGTTTCATTGTCGGTTTATCTTCTTATCTTTTTTGTTCACTTTAAACTCTTGCCAAAATCCGGACCGGGCGATGCTTTTATGAGCAGGGAATTTCAACTAACTTTGGAGGAAAATAAAATCTCCCCGGTAGAAGGAGAAAAATCTCTTCGTTTCGGAAAAAAATTTATTGAGTTGAACAAAACAATGTACACCGCCTCGGCAAATCTTGAAGCCACTCATCCTTCAGCCAGCCGATGGTATCAATGGCCGGTGATGAAAAAACCTATCTGGTATTGGAGCAAAAACGCCGATAAAAAAGCGGCTAACATTCAGCTTTTTGGCAATCCTTTAATCTGGTGGCTGATATGTATTTGCGTTCCCTTTGGTTTATTTTCTCTGCTGGTAAAAAAAATCCGCCGAAAAATCCTGCCTCAATTCAATTTTTTAATCTTCGGTTTTCTTATCAATCTTTTACCTTTTATTTCTATTGAACGAGTAACTTTTCTTTATCACTATCTTCCCTCTTTGATTTTTGGCATTTTAATCCTGCTTCTTTTGCTTGAAAAAATTCCCCAAGCTTATCAATTCAATCTTTCTCCCAAATTTTTAATAGGGTTTTTATTTTTGGTTTTAATAACATTTGTTGCTTTTACGCCTTTAAGCTACGGGTTTTTTCTGACGGAAGAAATAAATTCCCATTATCTAAAAATAATAAATTTTTTCAATTAGAATAGAACTCATAGCGAGTTTTTCTTAACTTTTGAAGTTTTTCGCGAATTTTTGCGAATAGGGCCGCCTAAAAAAAGAGTGCTCCAACCTTGAAGCTTGAGGCGGCCTCGCGAATAAACGCGAATAAATTCAATATTTCGGCAGTCAAATTTTCATTCACGTTCCCTTATTTTAACTTCGCTTTTCTGATAAACCCAATATAACTTCAGCAAGGGTTTTGTATGCGCAACTTACGATGCCGCGCATCTCAAGAAGCAAAAAGCGACTCAGGATTTTTGGGTCGCTTTATTTTGCAGTATCGGATTTTCAATATTGAAATTCCGATGCTCCCAGAGAAGGTCAGGGAAATTGCCTCCCCTAAAAAATTCCCAAGGCATCTATTTCTTTGATGCTTATATCTTGCTTTTCCAGAATAACTTGGGCTAATCTTTCTAATTTATCTCTTTGGCTCATAAGCGTCTCTCTTACTTTATTCTCGCACTCCTTGATTATATTTTCAATTATTTTAGCAGTATCTTCTGCTCCCCTTCCTTTACTTCCAACAATGATTTTATTAATAGTGAGCATCCCAACTACATGATTTAAGTCAAGCGCTCCAAGGGTGCTAACGCCTTTCTTACCATAAATAATCTCTTCCGTTATTTTCCCTGCCAGCCTAAATTCAATTTCTGCCAATAAACTTTCTTTTGTTGGCAGCCGAAATCCGTCACCCGGTAGAAAGATAATGGAACCGAGAGATCGTTTGCTGGGAACCATTTTTATCCCCTTTAGCAAAAAACTTTGCTGAAGAACTGGATTGGATTTTCAAACAACTATTTGACCAGCTAAATAATAAGCTACCCTTTTCTTCTCTTCGTCCCTTAAATGAAACTCTCCGATATGCCCAATCATATCTTCTGTAGTTTCTTTAAAATTAGTCATTACAAAACCTCCTTTGCTTCAATTATTTGGCTGAAAACCAGACCTCGTAAATGTGCTTTTGAAGCGCAACAGCTACAATTTGAAGCCATATTTTACCGCCTTATTAGAAAACCAATAAAATATAGCAAAATCTGTTATACTACCACCTCCTTTCTTTTAGAGATTTTAATTTCAAAATGTTGCACTTCAGGGTCGAATGTGCCCCTTTTCAGTCATCACATTATAGCATTATCCATAAAATCTGTCAAGGGAGAAATTGGGAGTTGGAATAACCCCTGCTAAAAAATTGCCCAAAAGGCAACTTTTACCATTCTTTCTTTATTATTTGCTTAAATTCTTTGAATGATTTTTCAGAAGCTAATTCTAAACTTATGGGAGTAATGGATATTTTGCCCTCCTTTAAGGCCTTTAAATCAGTGCCGCTTTGCAAGTCTTTTATTTTTAAAAATGGCGTATGATGTATAAATTTATTGTTTTTTTTATGAAATAACTTCCAGTCAGTATCTTTAAATAGTTTAGTTATTTCAAAATCTGAATTTATAGTGGCGTTGAATGGAATGTTTATTGAAAACAAATCAACGTCTTTGCTAAAATCTTTTTTAATTAATGTTTTAACTAATTTAAATGTTATTTCTGCGGCATTTTTTAAAATTGGACAATTTTTAGAATCGATGAAATTTATCTTTTTCACCGGCTTCCGATAAACATCGGAGAAAAGACAAAAAGATGAGGCTATTGCTTTTATGCCGATGATTGAGGCCTCCATTGCCGCGCCTACGGTGCCGGAGCTGAGAATTCTACCTCTTCCGATATTTGGGCCATCGTTTATTCCCGAAACAACCATTCTTGGGAGTTTTTTTAAAATATTATATATTCCGACCTGAACGCAATCAGCAGGAGTGCCGTTTAATACAAGGATGTCAAAGCCATCTATTTTAACCTTTTTCAAGTCCATCTCTCTTTTTGCGGTTATGGCTTTGCCGGTCCAGGATTTTCCATCCGGAGAAGTAATGGCTAAAACAGAAAATTCCTTTGATAATTCTTTCAGCAGGGAAATAAATCCTATGGACTGATAACCATCGTCATTTGTTAGTAATATATCTACCATATCTTTTATTATAGTTGATGCGCAATAAGAGATTGATAACATATTTTGCGCGATCGCGCAAAATATGTTATCAATTGAATTCAGGTTTTGCTGAATTTCCCAGAAGGGTCCTTAAAATACCCAAATTTCTTATTACGCGCTATCTTTTATGTTGGAACCATATTCCAACGGCAAAATGAGTATATTTACATATCAGATTTAAGACCAGTGGCTTAATTCTTGCTTGCCCCACCCCGCTACTCACTATTTCTCAAACAAAAATAGCCCGATACTAAAAGTATAGTTATTAAATAAGTTTGCTTTTTTGGAACTTCTGCTTAAGGGAAAACCAAACAGGATATGGCGGAAAATTAAAATTCTTCTTCTTCCTCTAATTCCGAATCTTCAACCACAGGTGTTTCTTCCTCAACTTCCTTTTCTGAAGTCTCCTCTCCTTATCTCAACGCCGTCTTTATTCTACCAAAAAATTTCTTTCCTGCCCAGTAGAACAACTTTGAATAAAGTTTTCAAAAAAACTCCCAAATAAAAACTAAATCTTCTTAAATCGCAAGCGGCCGCTTGTCAAATAAAAAGATTTTTAAGATTGGAAAAAAGACAGAATAGTTATCCACAGCTTGACCCCGTTAGAAGTTTACCAATATATTTATTGGCTGGAGAAGTTCATAATTTAGAACTTCTCCAGCAAGAAATTAAATAAGTTAAAGTAAGCAATAGAGCATTGGATTGTTAAACAATCGCAAACTTCTAACGGGGTTGACCCCCCTCTTGCTCGTAGTATAATGAGAGTGGAAACGCATACGAATTAAAATGCTAATTTAATGCGAATTATATGCGAATATGCTAATTTTTGAAATTCGTACATTCGCAATAAATTCGTAATTTCGTAGAAGTATGAAGAAAATAATTTTTTCGTTTATTGTCTGTTCTTTGTTCGCCACTGCCCTGTTTATGGTTCCTGTTAAAACTTTTGCTGAAGAAACAACGGGAGATGATACTGCTGTTTTGGCATCAAATGATATGGTTCATTTTATTATGACCGTTAAGTGGGGCAATGTCCTGGGTGAAAAAACTGATAAATCTGAAACGAATTTTGACGGCTCAATTGCGGTGTCCTCTGATGGAAAAATAAGTCTTATCAGAGAATTGCTTTTTGAAAAGCACAACGAAACTGCCGACAAAATTACCTCTAAAGAAAACCCCATTTCCTGGACTTCTCTTATTTATGGCCACTGGGACGGAATAAGGGTGCTTGTATCCTCGCCGGCCGGCGCCGATGTTACGATTTCCACGAGCCAGGGTTCGGTTACTAAAACCGCTAAAGAGTTTTATGAAGCAACAAAGCCTATTATCCAGGATGTCGGAAACAACAAAGAAATTGTGATTAAAACCCACCCAACGAAAAAACGGGCTTTTATTATGAAGCTTATTTGGGGAAAAGTTGATAAAAATGACTATGCGGCAACAATAGGCTGCGATATTGAAGCGTTAAAAGCTGGCGGTATAAAAGCAAAAATAAAATCAGCTCGCTGCCGATTGCTTAATCAAGAAAATTTCTCCGGTTCTCTATCGCTTACTGGCGGAGCGACAATGAAATTTATTCGAGCTCTTCGCTTTGAAAAAAACGATAAAATAAACAGCCAATCAGAATCCGATATTAACTGGACATCAAATATCTATGGCGGGGTTGATGGTCTGCTCGTAAAATTCGCTCTGGACAAAAATATCACAAAAGACACAAAAGCAACTCTGAAATTTGACGAGCAGGATTTTGAAAAGAGCATTTCTCTGCTTGAACTCTATCATAAAAGAATAATTAAGAACGAAGTTAAACCCGGTTATGGAGTCTGGGCGTCTATCTGGTCATTTCCTGACAGAAAGCTTATCCGAGCCAAGGGAAGACCGGAAGTTTATGTAATTGAGGATGAAATCAAGCGCCATATTCCCAATCCCCGGGTTTTTGAAGACCAGAGCCTTAACTGGAATGATGTTGAAGAAGTTGAACCGGATGAAATTGATGTTATTACGCAGGGAGACGCTTTAAGTTATTCGGAAGGAACCCTAATTCAGGGCAGCGGCCCGGAAGTTTATGCCATAGCCAATAGCGAGAAACTTCATATTAGAAATCCGGCTGTTTTTAATAAATTAGTTTATGACTGGAAAAATATCATTAAAGTTGACAATTCGGAGCTGGCTCTTTATCCGACCGGAGATAATCTTGATGAAAATTCCCAGCATCCGGACAGCACCCTTGTTCAGGTTGAAGGGGACCCTACCGTTTATGTGACCGAAGGCGACAAACTCAAACCGATTCCTTCTGTTGAAGTTTTCAATAGCAATAATTTAAAATGGAACAGAATTAAAAAGATAACTCCAGGGATTCGCGCTGCATACAAAATCGGAAAAAATGTTGAATTTGGCGACGGCGCTTTAATCCGCGATGAAATGGGTAAAGTTTTCCGAATTGACAAGGGCAAAAAACGCTGGATTCGCTCGGGTGACGACTTCAATAAAGCCGGCTTCAAGTGGGACAGAATCGTTGATGCGAAGCCCTCTGAAGTTGCCGCCCTGGAAGGAGGAGAAGATGTTGTTTCCGAAGATATTACCTCTGTTGTTTCTGAATAGTAAAACTTTCTGAAATATCTAAAAAGAGCCTCTCCAAAAACGGGGCTCTTTTTGAATCAAAAACATAAAAAAGCTTTGAATCTAATAGGAGATATTTAAAATTGTTCACACAATTTGTAAATATCTCCTGCTCCCATTACTATTACCACTTCCCCGCCCCGAAGGTTTTTCTTTAGATATTTCTCAGCCTCGCCAATGCTTTTTATGTATAATACATTTTTGACAGACTTCCTTAATTCTGCTCTGATGACTTCAACCAATTTCTCTGAAGAAATTTTCTTTTTTATTTTTTTTTCTTCCCGACCGGCAACATCGTAAATTTCAACCAAAATCAATTTGTCAACCCAATTGAATCTTATCGCGTCTGCAAAAACCTCTACAAAATCCTTAAATAAATAAAAGGTTCTTTGATATTGATGCGGTTGATAGACGCACCAAATTTTTTTCCCGGGATACTTTTCCATGGCGGCTTTTAAGGTCGCTCTAATTTCCGTCGGATGATGAGCATAATCACTTATAATTTTCAATTTACAACTTTTCCCGCCCCTGGCGGGATCCCGTCCCGCATTTCCTCCTTTGGCGGAATCCGCTGTAGGCGTGATTTGCGGGATCCCGTCCCGCATATTGCGGGATCCCGCTGTGGCGGGGCTGCGGCGGGGCTGTGGCGGGACAATTTTCAATTCTTCAACTTCAAAGCGGCGCCAAGCGCCTTTGTATCCCGATAACGCTTTCAGGGAAGTTTTATCGGAGATTTTCAAAATTCTTGCCACTGTTAAAGCTGATAGGGCATTATAAACATTATGTTCCCCGGGCACTTTCAAAATTTGTTTCAGTTTTTTTGCTTCTTTTTGCTTAATCGAATAATAAATTATTTTGGGAATTTGGAATTTAGAATTTGGGATTTGCCTGCCCCGTAGCGAGCTTTGCTCTGCTATTTTGGGTTTAGAAATTAGGGTTTTGGATTTAGGATTTAATATCCTTTGGATGTTTTTATCATCTCTGTTTGCCACCAAAAATCCATCTTTGGGAAGATATGAAACATATTTGCGAAACGTTCTAAGGATGTTCTTGAGGTTTTTATAATAATCCAGGTGGTCCTCCTCAATATTGGTTAAAACAATGATTTTTGGCCAGTAATTCAAAAATGAGCCAAAATGTTCATCGGCCTCAATCAATAAAATCGCTGAACCGCGCGGAACAGTACGCGGAACCCCGCGGAACAATTTTCTTCCCATTCGGAAGTTAGAATTACCGAATTCTTTCAGCTTTGTGCCAATAATAATGGTGGGGTCAAGGCCGGCTTTAATTAAAATTTTGGCGAGCATTGCTGTGGTAGTGCTCTTTCCGTGAGTTCCGGAAATTGCGATGGTGAAATATTTTTTGGTCAGCTCGCCCAAAGCTTCCGGATAACTTTGAATTTGGATATTGGATATTGCCTGCCCCGTAGCGAACTTGTTCTGCTTCGGGGGATGTTGGATGTTGGACCAGAGCACAAAAGATTTTCTTTTGTGCTCGGCCGAGCACTCAAATCTATTTGAGTGCTCTGGTTTTAAATTCTCGGCTTTTTTAAGTTCGGGGTTGTCTGGTTTCACAGCCGGACTGTAAATCACCAGGTCTACATTATTTGGAATATTCTTAGCTTTATGGGGACCCGTGAAAATTTGCGCTCCAAGTTTTTTTAAAAATTCGGTAATCTCCGAGAATGCCAAATCAGAGCCGGAAACCTGCTCACCCCGGGCAAGATAGTATTGAGCAAGAGCGGAAACGCCGATGCCACCGATACCAATGAAATGCACTTTCATAAGTCGCAAATTTTTGCTAATTAGGGTGCTAATCTGTGCGAATTATTCGCAAATATTCGCACCCATATTCGCACATATTAGTGAGTTATTCTTGCCCTTATCACTAGGCAAGGAAATTTTATCACCGCGTTATATATTCTTTTTGCTCTCCAAGGTTGGAGCATAAATCTCCACAACCATTCCAGCCCAATTTTTCTCAAAAAATTCGGAGCTCGCTGGATTTTCCCGGAAATAAAATCAAAAGCCCCTCCCACTCCAATAGCCACTTTTACTGATGGAATTTTATCTATATTATAGTGTATCCATTTTTCCTGTTTTGGAGCGCCAAGGGCAACAAATAAAATATCCGGCTTTCCTTGGTTTATAAGTTCTACTGCCTCATTAATGTTTTCCGTAAAGCCAACTATATTTGAAAATTTTTTTGCAATTTTTTCTGCCGCTTCATTTTTGCCGCCCAAAAGGAAAATTTTAAATTTTGATATGCCTGCCCCGTAGTGTCCCGCCAAGGCGGGACTACTACTGGGGTCATTTTGATTTTTGCATTTTGATTTTTGATTTTTTAGCAATTCCTCCATTAAATCCGTTCCGCTTACTTTTTCTTTTATGTCTCCTTTTAAAATTTTTGAAGCCCAAATTATTCCTGTTCCGTCGGGAATAGACAAATCAGCTTCATTCAAAATTTTTTTAAACTCTTTGTCTTTTTGAGCAAAGACTATTATCTCGGGATTCGGGGTAACAATATGATGCTGACGACCATCAGCAAGAAAAACCTCAATTTTCTTGAGAACTTCATTCATATCAACATTATCAATTTTGACGCCGAGAAGATACACAAAAAATCAATTTACAATTTTTCCCGCCAAAAGCGAGAAAAATTGTAAATTGAAAATTCTCTGAATATCAGCCGAGCTCGGCTGATTCAAGAACGGTATATTCTGCTCCATCTCGCAGCAGCCGGCTTTCCATAACCTCAATTGAATTGACGGCAAAACTTAAAGAAACATTCTCTTCGATTTTTGGAGGTGATTGCAAGCTCCGCCACTCTGAGGTTCTAATTCTGGCCAATGTAAGATGGGGCGAGAAAGCTCTACTCTCTGGCTGGTAATCAATTGATTTTCCCGAGCTTAAAAAATTCTCCAAATCCTGTTTTAATTTGGCAAGTTCCGCGCTTTTTTCTCCCTCAACCCAAATCATTCTTGGCGGACGATTTGGCGGACCCAACAAAACTTTTTTAAAATTAATAAAAAATGGCTGATGAAGACTTGCCACTTTTTTTGTAATTTTACAAACCTCCCAAATTCCCCCGTCGTCCATATACCCCAAAAAAACCAAAGTAAAATGCAAGCTCGCTTTTTTTGTCCAGTGAACCGGAAGCTTTGCCCATTTTTGCTGAATTTCAACAAGCTTTCTTTTGGTATCTTCGGGAAAATTAATGGCAATAAAAATTCTATGAGACATACCTTAATTTTAAGAAAGTTTATTCAATTGAATAATAGCATAAATTACGGTATGATTAAATAAATAGGGAACTCATAGCGAGTTTTTCTTAACTTTTGAAGTTTTTCGCGAATTTTTGCGAATAGGGCCGCCTAAAAAAAGAGCGCTCCAACCTCGAAGTTTGAGGCGGCCTGCGAATAAACGCGAATAAATTCAATATTTTGGCAGTCAAATTTTCATTCCCATTCCCTTATTTTAACTTCGCTTTTCTGATAAACCCAATATAACTTCATGATAATAGATTTGATTTTTAATATATATTTTTGATTTTTGATTTTATGTTTGAGGCTCTGTTGTATCAAAAATTAAAAAATGGAAATGTAAGATGCGATGTTTGCAATCACCGATGCCTAATTTCTCCGGGAAATCGGGGAATTTGCCATGTTCGAGAAAACCAAAACGGGAAACTTTACTCTCTGGTTTATGGCAAAGCTATTGCCTGCCATATTGACCCGATTGAAAAAAAACCTTTTTTTCATTTCATGCCCAAAACCCACTCCTTATCTATTGCCACTGTTGGGTGCAATTTCCGCTGCCTCTGCTGTCAGAATTATGAAATTTCCCAAAATTCAAAATTTACCAAAAAAATAGAGGGCGAAGACTTGCCGCCGGAAAGACTCGTTGAAATAGCCGTCAAAAACAATCTGCCAAGCATTTCCTACACCTATACCGAGCCAACAATTTTTTTAGAATACGCTCTAAAAACAATGAAGTTGGCTAAAGAAAGGGGTATAAAAAACAACTGGGTAACCAACGGATATATGACCAAAAAAACTTTGAATCTCATCGCTCCTTACCTTGATGCCGCTAATGTTGATTTGAAGGGTTTTAGCGAGGTGTTTTATCAGAAATATTGCGGCGGTAAACTTCGTCCGATACTCGAAACCTTAGTTGGAATGAAAAAGAGGAAAATCTGGGTTGAAGTAACAACTCTTCTCATTCCTTCTTTAAATGATTCAGAAAAAATTTTAAAAAAAATCGCCCGTTTTATAAGGAGTCAACTTGGACCGGAGACTCCCTGGCATGTAAGTCAATTTTTTGGTTCAATTTCCTGGCAGCTTCAACAATTGCCCGACACCCCAATTGAAACTATCAAAAAGGCCTGGGAAATTGGAAAAAAAGAGGGGCTAAAATATGTTTATTCGGGGAATATTCCTGGCCACCCAACCGAAGATACTTACTGTCCAAAATGCAAAGCCAGGGTCATTGAAAGAACCGGTTTTGCAATTGAGCGCTATGACAAAAGCGGCAAATGCCAGAGATGCGGAGAAAGTTTAAATATAATAGAATAGCGCATATACACTAAACCTGATGCGTAATAAATAATTGCAGCGTTTCAACGCGAAACCGACCCCGATAGTACAAATCCTGACGGATTTGACTACGGGGCGAGAATAATCGCAGAACAAACTTTTATGGG
>Ga0210006_1001735_pt1 | contig 14804 bp, 15 predicted proteins | sample CryGey02umfilter_2_FD_185452 | JGI IMG/M metagenome (GOLD analysis project Ga0210006, IMG submission 185452) | Groundwater microbial communities from aquifer in Utah, USA - Crystal Geyser 4/10/14 0.2 um filter (SPAdes) (version 3) | ecosystem: Environmental > Aquatic > Deep subsurface >... | reverse complement strand
TGAATCACGCAAGTCTGCGCTTAGAGCTAGGACGGATTTGTTTCGTTTGGCCATGTCTAGGAGTGCGGCTCCGTATGCGCTGCGGGAGTCTGTTATTTCTTCGGTGCCGTATAAAACTGGTTCACCTTCGTCTATTTGTATTGGTTTTAGGCTTTCCACAAACTGTGGGTCTTGCGGTGTCCATTTTATTAATTCTTTTATGTGTGTTAGTTGAGTTTTTTCTTCATTGGATAGTGCAAGTTCTTCCAGCGCTTTGTCTGCCATTTCCGGTTTTGGTGCATTGCCATGCCAGGTTGCTTTTAAATCTTTTCCTTCTGTTTCCATGAATGTTACGCCTTTACCCATAATTGTGTGACCAATAATTGCAACCGGTTTTTCTGTGACTTCGTAGGCTTCTCCAAGTGCTTTCCACATTGCGGCGAAATCGTGTCCATCCACTTTAATTACGTGCCATTTTGCTGAATTGAAAATTGCGGGGAGGTCTAGTGGCATTATTTCTTCAAGACTGGCTGTGAGTTGAACTTCGTTGTAGTCGATAAACGTTATTAGGTTGTTCAGTTTGTATTTGGATGCAAAGTGAGTCATTTCGTAGACTTGGCCTTCTTGCGCTTCTCCGTCTCCCATTAGTGCGAAAACTTTTTGGGATGATCCGTTTAGTTTTTCTGCAAGTGCTAAAGATGCCGCTACTGAAACACCTATCCCTAGCGGGCCGGTGCCGTAGTTGACTCCTTTTACGTGGCGCGTTACGTGTCCTTCATAAATGCTGCCAAGTTGGCGGAAAGTGTTTATTACATCTTCTTTCCGGATCCATCCCATCTCTGCCAAAATGCTGTAGACCGCCGGTGAAATGTGGCCGTTGGAAACTACTATTTTTTGGCCGGATTGAGCGATTTGGAATGCGTATAGCATAGATAAATAATCTATGCAGGAAAGTGAGCCGCCCGGGTGTCCGCTTTGTGATTGTTTTAGCATTGCGATTATGGTTGCGCGGCAGGATTTTGCGATTGTTTCCAGAAATTTTATTTGTTCCCGCGTAAGTTCTTGTCCTATTTTGGGGATGTCCATTTTATGAGAGTAATTGTTTTGTGATTTGTTTTGAAAGTTCAACTCCGGGCTGGTTGAATGCATCGACTCCAAAAAATTCTCCAAGGAAAGCTGTTGCGCCTTCAAAAAGCATGAAAAGTTCGCCAAGTGTTTCTTCGTTTAATTTGTCGATTGAAATTTCAATGTTTGGCCGGTTGTTTTTGCTTAAGGCTTGCATTGTTCCTTCCATTTCTGTTTGAAAAAGTTGATTGAAAGATACGTTGTTTAGGTAGTTAATGCTTTCTTCTTTAGGGTGGATGTTTGGGATGCTCATGTCTGCGGATGGGTTTTCTACTTTCAGGAAAATGTGAAGTTTGTCGTTGGGGCCGTCGTTCCATAGTTGGCTTTGGGAGTGTTGATCTGTGGCGCCAAGGGCGCTTATTGGGGTTATGCCAATGGAATCTTTGCCTATGCTTTCTGCCAGTAATTGTCCGTACCAATCGGCGAAGCGTATTAGTTTTTGGGCGTATGGCGTCATGACATTTATGGTTTTGCCTTTTTTGTAGAGAAGATATTGTATTGATGCCAGGAGAAATGGTAGATTTTCGGTTTGATTTTCCGAAAGGAATGATTTGCGCATGTTTTTTGCGCCGGTAATTAAATTTTCTATATTTAGATTCAATAGTCGCGCAGGTAAAAGGCCAACGGCAGTTAGTACCGAGAATCTGCCGCCTACGTTTGGGGGTACTTCGAAAGTTATGATTCCTTCTTCTGTTGCGATTTTGCGGAGTAGTCCATGATTTGGATCTGTTATGAAAAGAAACCGGTCAGATGTTTTTAGGTCTAAATTTTGGCAAAGGTTGCGAAAATACATGTATTGAGAAATGGTTTCCGGCGTTGTGCCCGATTTTGTTACTATAATAAATAGTGTTTTTTTTAGGTCTATGGTGTCTTGAATTTCTTTTATTATTTCCGGGTCGATGTTGTCTAGAACGTGAAGTCTTGGCTGCGCGAAAAGGTGCGTTAGGCTTTGTTGTAGTGCCATGGTTCCAAGCGCGGAGCCTCCTATTCCAAGTACTACAAAATGGTCGAACTTATCTTCCGCGTTTATTGCGAAGGAATTTATTTTTTCGATTATGGTTTGATCGTCGATTATTTTATAGAAACCTTGATTTTTGGTTTCTATGTTTTTTAAATAACCGGGAATTAGAGCTGATTCTTTTTGAATTTCGCCTGCGGATAGGCCATGTTCAGCGGCGATTTTCTCCAGGTTTTCTTTTTTTAGAGTGATCATAGTGCTTATAGGTCTTTTACTTTTTCCCAATCTTCAAGGAATTTTTTAAGGCCGCTGTCGGTGAGGGGGTGTTTTATGAGTTTGTCGAAAACTTCCGGTGGCACTGTGGCTATTTCGGCTCCAAGGCGCGCTGCGTCTATTACATGTCTTGGGTGCCTTATGCTGGCTACCAGGATTTTGGTTTTCAATTCGTAGTTGTCGAAAATTTGTGCGATTTCTGCAATCAGTTCCATGCCGTCTTGGCAGATGTCGTCCAGTCTTCCTATGAACGGGCTTACTACTGTAGCTCCGGCTTTTGCCGCGAGTAATGCTTGGCCGGCGGAAAATATTAGGGTGACGTTTACGTTAATTCCTTCGGCGCTTAGCGATTTGCATGCGCGCAGGCCGTTTTCGGTCATTGGAACTTTTACGTAAATGTTTTTGTGCCATGTGGCGTATTTTTTAGCTTCTTCCATCATCCCTTCATAATCTGTGGCTATTACTTCCGTGCTAATTGGTCCGTTTACCACTTCCAGGATTTCTTTAATTCTTTTTTCCAAAGATACGCCTTCTTTTGCTATTAGAGATGGGTTGGTTGTTATTCCGTCAACAACTCCCCATGCGGCGTATTTTTTAATGTCTTCTATGTTGGCTGTGTCTAAGAAAAATTGCATGGCTTAAAATTTAAGTATTATTTGTCGTGGATATAATACGGAATTTGGGCTGTGTGTACAGGGCTGTTTTGTTGATGATTTTTGGATTTGCATTTCAATATCTAGGTTATTTTTCTTGCATTGAATGATCAATATTCTGTATAGTTAGGCAGCTTTTCTTTATATTGCAGTATGCTTTCATCCGAAGAAATCAGTGAGCAAATACCGTTTTGTTTGGATGGTACGGATTTTCCGACACTTGGGAAAAAGTATTCCGGGAAAGTGCGTGACAATTATACTAAGGATGGAAAACGGTTTCTTATTGTAACGGATAGGCTTTCCGCTTTTGACAGAATTATTACGCTGATTCCTTTTAAGGGTCAGGTTTTAAATCAGATTGCCAGGTTTTGGTTCGATCAGACTAAAGATATTATGGGGAATCATGTTATTGATTTTCCGGATGAGAATGTTGTTATTGCAAAAGAGTGTGTTCCGCTTCCGATTGAAATGGTGGTGCGCGGTTATATTACCGGTGTTACTACAACGAGCGCATGGTATAGCTACTCCCGCGGGGTTAGGAATTTTTGCGGGAATATTTTGCCGGAGGGGTTAAAGAAAAATCAGAAGTTGGCTGCGCCGATTTTGACTCCGTCCACAAAAGCTCTTAAAGGTGGTCATGATGAATCTGTTTCGCGCGAGGATATTTTGGCGCGAACCAATATTACGGCTCCGCAGTATGATGAATTGGCCGAAAAAGCTTTAAAATTGTACGCGCGCGGGGTGGATATTTGCGCAAAGCAGGGGATTATACTGGTGGATACTAAGTATGAGTTTGGTTTGTCTCCGGAAGGTGAGGTTGTTTTGATTGATGAAATTCATACTCCGGATTCTTCGCGTTTTTGGTTCGCGGATGAGTATGAGAAGCGTTTTAGTGCTGATGAAGAACAGAAAAAAATAGATAAAGAGTATCTTCGTGAATGGCTTGCCAAGGAGAAAGGATTTTTAGGTGAAGGTGATGTTCCTCCTATCCCTAATGAAATTCGCGCTGAAACGGCACGGCGTTATATAGAGGCTTATGAACTTATAACCGGGATGTCGTTTGAGGCTAAGGTTGGGCCTGTAATGGATCGTATTAAAAAGAACTTACAAGTATACCTATGAACATGATTGTTCCCATTTTGCTCGGATCGGAAAGTGATATGCCGTGGGCGGCCAAGATTATGGATGAGCTTAATAAATGGGATATTCCTTATAAGATTCATGTGGCGTCGGCGCATAAGGTGCCGGAGCTGGTTGCTGAGATTGTTAATGACTATAATGTCTTTGATGGATTGGTTTGTTATGTAACAATCGCGGGTCGGTCTAACGGGTTGTCCGGCTGCACCGCAGGGTCCAGTGTTCATCCTGTTATTGCTTGTCCTCCTTTTAAAGATAAGGAAGATATGATGATAAATTTGAATTCTACGGTGCAGATGCCTTCGGAAACACCGGTTTTGACTGTTTTGGATCCGAATAATGTTGCTAACTGCATTGTGCGGATTTTTGCGCTTAGTAATACGGATTTAAAGAAACGATATGAAAATCATATTAAAGATATTAAAGCTTCATTTCATAAATAATGAGAGATCCATTAGATAATATTTCGCCGCTAGATGGCCGTTATGGTCAGAAAGTGGATGAGCTGCGCCAGTATTTTTCTGAAGCTTCTTTAATGAAGCATCGTTTAATTGTTGAGGTGGAATGGTTTATTTTTCTTTGTAATACGGTTAAATTGGATGGAACTTTGGTTTTGAAATCACCACTTATTAAAGAGTTAAGGAGTATTTATGAGTATTTTGATTTGGTGGATGCTAAGAGAGTTAAGGAAATAGAGAAAATTACTAATCATGATGTGAAGGCTATTGAGTATTTTATGAAGGAGAAATTGAAAGATTCCGCCACTACGTCGTATCTTGAATTTATTCATTTTGGTTGTACGTCGGAAGATATTAATAATTTGTCTTATGCCCTAATGTTAAAGGGCGCAATGGAGAAGGTTATGTTTCCCGTTATGACCGGCGCTGTTGAATTTGGATTTGAGTTGGCTAAAAAATATAAAAATGTTGCAATGATGTCCCGAACTCACGGTCAACCGGCAACTCCCACAACAATGGGGAAGGAATTGGTTAATTTTGTTGCAAGGATGGAAAGGCAGCTTGCCGGTCTTATGCAGATTAAGCCGATGGGTAAAATGAATGGCGCGGTTGGAAATTTTAATGCGCATTTAGTGGCTTATCCAAAAGTGAAATGGGCTGAATTGAGCACAACTTTTGTACAAGATCTGGGGCTTGAGGTTAATATGTATACCACTCAAATTGAGCCGCATGACTATGATGCCGAGATGTTCGATGCAATTCGTCGATTTAATACTGTGCTTTTGGATATGAATCGTGATATTTGGTCTTATGTAAGTATTGGTTATTTTAAGCAGCAGTTGAAAGAAGGGGAGGTTGGTTCTTCTACTATGCCGCATAAGGTAAACCCGATTGATTTTGAAAATAGCGAAGGGAACCTTGGATTGGCGAATGCTATTCTTGGACATTTGTCCGAGAAACTTCCGCTTTCGCGCTGGCAGAGAGATTTGACTGATTCTACTGTCATGAGGAATATTGGCTCTGCTCTTGCGTATAGTCTATTAGCGTATAAGAATTGTATACAAGGATTGCATAAGTTGGAGTTGAATAATGAGGCTTTAGATGAAGATTTAAATGTGAATTGGGAACTTTTGGCTGAACCGATTCAGATGGTCATGAGGAAGCATGGAGTTAAAAATGCATATGAACATTTGAAGGCTCTTACTAGGGGGAAATCTGTTAATAAAAAAATCGTTCATAAGTTTATTGATGGTTTGGATATTCCGGCAGATGATAAAAAGAGGTTGAAATCTTTGACTCCTTCAAAGTATATTGGCCTGGCTGCTATATTGGTGGATAGTTATAATCCTGATTTCTTAAAGTAAAATGATTCTTTCCGACAGAGATATTAAGGCCAGAATTGCACAAGGTGATATTGTTGTAATTTCTCCCGATGCGGATCATTTGCCAAATATTGGCGCTTCTTCAATGGATTTTAGGTTGGGGAAGTATTTTAAAGTTTATAATCATGCTACGCACGCAATTTTGGATCCTGCAGATCCGGATACTTTTAAGGATGTTACTAAGCTTATTGAACTGGAAAAAGAGGGTTCGCCTTTTATTATTCAGCCGGGAGAGTTTGTGCTTGGGGTTACCGTTGAATCTGTAAAGTTGCCGGATGATTTGGTTGCGAGGGTTGAAGGTCGCAGTAGTTTGGGTAGACTCGGTATTATTGTTCATTCAACCGCAGGTTTTATTGATGCCGGGTTTGAGGGGACTATAACTTTGGAAATTACGAATATTAATAGAATGCCGGTGGCTTTGTATCCCGGGATGAGGGTTTGTCAGCTTGCTTTTGAGACAATGAGTTCGGCGGCCGAGGTTCCTTATGGGAAAAAGAAGAGTGCGAAATATCAGGGGCAGCTTTACCCTGAAGAGAGTCGTATTGCTATGGATCCGCAGTTTGCGAATCAGAGCAAAAAAGTTTAAGTTTTTTTTGTACGTACGCCGGTTACGTCACCATTCCAAGTATCATCTTCATCAAGGGCCGGAAGGGCAAAGTCTCCTTTTGGAGCCGGACCTGATGATTTTAATTTTAGTGGTGTGGTATCGGGAATTATTTCAGGTTCAATGCCGGTTTCTGCCTCTATTAGTGCTTTAATCCGGGCGCTTATTTGTGGAGGTGAAATTATTGTTGTTGCTGAATGTAGTGTAGGTAATTGGGATTTTAGGTCAATTTCGTCGTAGTTGTCATATTGTAGTTGGTCTATTAGTTCTTGGCTGAAAAAAATCAGATCGTTGTCTTCGTTTAGTTCTCGTCTTTTGTTGCCTTCTATAATGAAGGCTCTACCGTCTTTTTGGGTTTGAATTGTGTGTAAAGATTCGGTTTCTTCTTCTTGAATTAAGACGGTGGCTGTAAACGGCTCCATTGTTGCGAAAATTTCTTTTAAGTGCATGTAAAGATTTCCGAATTTGAAGGCAGCTTTTTGATCCGGTACAGAAGATTCTGTTTCCGGCTTTGGTTCAATCATCGATCCATTGTCTGGTTCGTCCTGTACTCTTGGGGCGGCGCTTTCGCGGCTCATGGAAAGTGGGGTTAATGAATATGCCTTATTATAGCAAGCATTTACAATCATGATAACAGTGCATCCTTTATCTTCGAGTGGATGGTACTTTTTTCGCCATCAAAATCTATAGCCACATAAACCGTTTCACACTCAGATACCACCTTTCCATCTCTTTCTATTTTTTGTTCAAAGGTAAAACTACTTGTCCCTACAGATTTTATGGAAGTCGAGATGTCCACAATATCTTTTAGGATTAGAGATCTAATGTATTCAATTCTTAGTGCCCTCTGTATAAATCTAATAGCATAATCTCTCTCCAAATCTTCAAAGTCAGCACCTCTTTCCCTTAAGAAATCCTGCTGCGCCTTTTCATACATAGTGAAGTACTTCCCATGATTCACATGATCATAGTGATCTATATATTCCTCTGGAATCTCAAAAGTTAATCTATGCATATCTCGTTTTATATTATTTCTTAGCCCATATTAATCCTCCAAGATCATGATGACCAGCGCGTAATATTGACCAGCCAATATTGCGGAACCCGGCTTCATCAAGATGTCTTACCCACTCACTTCGTTCTATAAAACCTCCAACATTCCACCAACCGTCAAACATTCCATAAAATGCAGAAAGTGCCCATGGAATTCTATTGTGTGTATTTGGTGCCCCCTCCGCAAATACTATTGTTCCGCCTTCTACTAAGGCATCAAAAATATGTTTTAATGTTTTTCCTTTGTCGTTAGCGCAATGCAATGCATTTGTTGATACTACCAAGTCAATATCATCAACACCAAGTGGCTGATTGAAATCAAGGGACATGTAGCTTCCCTTTCCGAACCCTGGGTTCAGATCTCTACCCAAATCTGATCGGATATAAGAGTCACCAGCCACATCAATAATTTGATTGCTTGTATTTCCAACCCCGGAACCCAGTTCCAATACTCTTCCTGCCAAGCGATCACCTCTCATTAAGAAGTCTGCACATAATTTGGCATATTCACCCATAGGGAAACCCATCATTATACTCCTCCATAGACCTCTATTTTCCCTCATTAAATCATCTCCCATGAGGCTTCCTGACATGAGGAATGGTAAAAAGCTCTCGAATGCATCTAAAGAAGCTGATACTTCCTCAGGTAGACGTACAGTTCCTCCATATACAGGTGCTGCATTCAAGAATGCTTTAGCAGCTTGATAAATATAGTTGTGCCTCCCTTCAACTTCACTAAGAATAAAGGAAGCTACTATTGTCTTAGCTATTTTTCTGCATCTGTCAGAAAGAGCTTGGTACATGTTTAAGTTTATAGACCTTGTCACGAGTGTTTCTCTCATCTTCCTTCTCTGTGGTTTATAAACGGAAGTTCTCAGGATTTCTCCTGTCTGTACTAAACTAGGACGATAAAATGAATTTTGAAATTTTGTCAAAAGTTGACCATAGTCGTCTGATTCAATCCAGATACCAATATCGTCCGAAAGAATGTTGTTTGAAACACCAAAAGAAACGTAGAGGCCGCTTAAGCCTATTTTACGCCATTCTTCTTCTACATCTTTAGGGTAAATCGTTTCGCCCCCTCTGTTTATTACATCTTTTTTCCTGCCACTTAATACCAAAAATCCATCTCTGAAATGTCCTAAATCTCCCGTTCTCAAGTAACCATCAGGAGTGAAAGCCTCCTCAGTAGCAGCTTCATTTTTCAAGTATCCGCTCATCAAGCATCCTGACTTTACTAACACTTCTCCATCTTCAAGTCTCATATCTGAACCCGGCACTGGCAAACCAACGGGTGGCTGATTTCTAATATACTGTTCAACAAATTCTTCCTCAGATAGTTTCGGCATAACAAAAGAGAAGTTAACAGACTCTGAAAGTCCATATCCTTGTACTAACTTAGTACCATATAATTCAAAAAAACGTCCTGCTAAGTCCGAAGTCAGTGGAGCTGCAGCTGTAATGAAGTACTCCAAGCAGTCAGGTAACTCAGGGGCCTCTTGGACAATCCTTTCGAGTAAGGGAGGAACAATTGATGCGGTCCTAATATTATTTTTTCTGATCAAATCCATATAACCATCCACTGAAAACTTCTCAAGAAGGTGGAAAGGCTGATCAAAAACCAATGATCCAACTAAACTCATACAAAGTGCATTACAGTGAAACAGTGGTAAACAAGTTGCATGATTATGTCCTTTGTCGAAACCATGTAGTTTCCCTACCTCCCTGGCATTTTCAACGACTGCAGATTTATTTAGTAATACCCCTTTTGGGTCACCTGTCGATCCACTAGTGTAAATGAGCAAAAATGCACCTGAATAATCATGTGCAGTGCCAAGTTCGGCATCCATAGTATTCTGGTCAACTAAGGCATGTGCCTCACTATGTTCAATGATGAATCGTTTTTTCTCTTCGGGTAACCTAGGGTCGAGGGGGACGGCAACTAAATCGTTTTCGAAACAGTAAGTAATACAATCAGCAAGCAGGTAACTATTTGGTAAGGCTAAAACTACCCGGGCACCTCTTGGTAAAGTTTCCAGGAACTCAATAACTTCTTTTGACCGTTGTTTTTCCACTTTTCTCTTAAGAAAATTATTATTAAAACCCTCAGCCACTGCCTGTGCATGTGCTTCTTTTATTCGAGCTAATTCTTCCTCAGCTTGTGGACCAGTAATTATTCTCAGCAAGTCACGTTCTTTTGGAGCAGCATCTGCCTGTGGCCCAGTAAATTGAACGGTAGTTCCATCAGGAAAAACTAAAATGGCACAAGAATGTTCAAAATCAGGTTGTATTGAGACCGCCCAATTGGCAGTTTCTCCAGCACTTCTTAACACATGGCCTATATTTTTTAGTGCTCTATCAACAGTAGACTTAGCCTCACTACTTTCTCCTGCTGTATATACAAAACTATCTAATGAGCTCAAATCAATTAATAAATCTGTCGGCACTCTCCTTTCTATTAGATTGGCATGTACTACGTTTGCCCTTTGTCTCATCTTTTCTGTTGTATCTGCTGAAACAAGAGAATGTGTAGCATCAAAACCATCAGCCTGTTCCATTTTTTTAATTGGTGTCAAGGGATTAGGAGTTGCGTAAAAGAAGCGGTGTGCTTTATCGCCTGTCTCAGCAACATAGGTTCCTAGCTGATCTTCACACAATGCTTGAGCAATAATAAATTGATTGCGTGGCCATTTCAAAACTCGCCCAGCTTCATTTGCAAATGCACTTCTAAGTTCCTCAACAGCTTTGGCGTCAATATCGTCTAGCCCTTTATGTAATCTATCAAGAAGTCCTGGAAGAGATTCTATAGCCATAGGTGCTGCAAATAAGGTGTAAGTTTAGCTAAAGTTCCATGCTGAAGCAAACTAAAATATTTTGGAGCTTCACCATTTTTTTCTAAAATCAAAAAGTGAAGGTTGATTTTTTGTTGAACTGCAGAGGAATCTCTTGAATTGCCGTGAATAGAATCGGTAGAAGTTTCCGGTTTCGGGTTGGGCAAAAATAGCATTACGATCATTAAGATAACGCTTGTTTAAAATATAATATTGCGCCTGAACAAAAGGTCTCAGCAAATAATTATGAACCGATTTCCAAAACTGCGACCCGCAAATAATACCCCGTGGAATATTGGGCGAAAACAAGCGCAGCCTCATAAGCACAAACGGATTAAAAGAAATCACAAGAACATTTCTATCAGTTAAATGTTTATTATAAAAACGCACAAAGTTTTTCACGAAAACATTGGTCATAAAGGAAACAGTTTTAAACTCAATAACCAATTCCACATCTTTAGGCATAGATTCTACAGCTTTAACAAGCAGATTCTGCCGCCTTTTGGGATGATGGATAAAGTCATGCGCCAGGAAAAAATTACGCGTCAAATAACTATAACGAATATCCATTTCAATTGAATTAGCCCCTTGTTCAATACTATAAATAAAAGATTCGGGAGTATTGTTGGCATAAGGCCCTTCCCCTCCGCGATGCGCAATAATTTCCATAGCTTTCTCTTTATTCATAATGATTGTGATAATGCACATTTCTTAACAGCCTCCGCGACAGCGTCAGCAGTAGCATCGTAAAAAACATCCGGAATAATAACCTCCGGCGAAGGATCTTTTATCAAAGATGCCAGCGCCTGCGCAGCCGCAACATACATTTCATCGGTAACCATACGCACTCGCGCGTCTAATAACCCACGGAAAATACCCGGAAACGCCAAAACATTATTAATCTGATTCGGAAAATCACTTCGCCCCGTACCAACAACAGCGGCCCCCGCCGCCAAAGCCGCATCCGGCATAATTTCCGGCGTAGGATTAGCCATTGCAATAACAATAGGCCCATTTGCCATAGATGAAATCATCTCTTCATTAACAATCCCCGGACCGGAAACTCCAATAAAAACATCCGCACCTTTAAGCATATCTGCAAGCGTACCGTTTCTATCTTCGGAATTTGTAGCGCACGCTATTTGAACCTTATAAAGATTATCTTTAATATCATCCCTGGAAGGACTAAGCGCCCCATGCCTGTCGCAAATAACAAGATTTCGCGCACCGTATAACATCAAAATCTTAGCAATAGAAATACCGGCCGCACCCGCGCCGGAAATAACAATCCCGGCATCCGAAATTTCCCTTCCCGTAACCTTCAAAGCATTAATAATCGCCGCCAGAGCAACTGTAGCCGTCCCATGTTGATCATCATGAACAACCGGAATATCCAGTTCATCCTTAAGCCTTTTTTCAATCTCAAAACAATGCGGAGAAGCTATATCTTCCAGATTTATACCGCCAAACGGCACCACTATGCGCTTAACCGTCTCAATAAACTCATCGGTATTTTGCGTATTAATACAAATAGGAAAAGCATCAATATTGGCAAAACGTTTAAACAAAATACATTTACCCTCCATAACAGGTAAACTTGCCGCCGCACCAATATTTCCAAGACCCAAAACAGAAGAACCATCGGTAACAACGGCCACAGAATTAGCCTTCATTGTATATTTATAAATCTCTTCCGGATTTTTGAAAATCTCTTCGCACGGAGCCGCAACTCCCGGAGTATAAGCCAAACTCAAATCATCATGATTATTGATTGGTACATTTGATTGCACGGAAAGCTTGCCATGATGAGATTCATGAAGTTGAAGCGATCGCTGCGAGGTATTCATCGTAACTTAGGGTAACTTATACTCAATTTCTTCAGTCTCGGTAACTGCCTGCGGTTTTTCTGAAGCACTAACCCCCGGAGGCGGAGAAGAAGGCACATTTCTAAGCACGGGAGTAGCATCAGGTCCATTGGAAAAAGGCACTGAACTCGGAGGAGGAGAATAAGGCATATTGCTAAGCCCGGGAGTAACATCAGGTCCATTGGAAAAAGGCACTGAACTCGTTGGAACCGACTGGCATCCTGCAAACAATAATGCTCCTAACGAAAAGAGGATAAGTTTTTTTAGCATATTAATTTATTCAGTAACTTTAACATCTGCGGGCTCCTTAATCTCAAGAGTGGTTTCAGTGGAAGATATGGGTAGTTCTTGAATTTCAAGAGTAGTTAAAGAAGAAGCTCTACTCTCATCTTTAACGTTTACTGTAGCGGTGGAGGTCTCCTTAACTTCATTAGTTACAGGTTGTGGTTGAAAAAATTGGCATCCCGCCAAGCTAACTCCAAGGGCTACTATGGAAACAAGAGCGAATAATTTCTTCATATCAAGATACAAGTTAATAAATAATTTCTATGAAATTCTATATTTTTTTGCCAACAAAGGGAAGTATTTTTTCAGGCTTAACGACCAAACCTAAAAAGACGTACTCTTCTCTTCACTTATTGCAAGAATAGTTTTAGAGCCACGTTCAATCTTTAACGTAACATTGTGAGTAGGACTATATTCATAATCAACCGGACCAGTCCCAATACCTATAGCATCCGTTTCAATCAACGTAAGATCATCAAACAATGCCATCATCTCTTCCGCCGCCCCCTTAACAAGAATATTTGCTCTGATCTGAGCCAAGAATTGCTCTGCGGCAGTTACTTCATTAGACGCAACCGGAGGCCCTTCGTAATGACGTATGCTACCAACCATATTGCGAATTTCCTCAATCAATTGAGGTTTATTAAGCCCATCGCCGGTCTGAGAGTAAACAACAAGGATTTTACCGGACGGCAATTCAAAATAATAATCATAGGTATTTGTACTGGCAATATAAACACTGGTAAAAGGATATCCGTTTAATGTTTGAGATTGGATAACCGCATCACTATCATATTCAATATGCGAAAAATAATCTTGAAGCGAAAGACCTTCAGCGTTTTCATCAGCCGCAATTACCATAGTTCCTCCATTTGGAAAAATTCTGGCCCAACTAAGCTGATTATTTTCCAGATCTTTTTTCCAGAAAATAGTCTGAGAATCTGCATTTATACGTTCCCAGTCAAAAGGAATCTTCACGGAATAACCATTTGCAGCATCCGTATACACCGGCCAGTCCGTATTTAAAGGAAACTTTTGCAAGCCCTTTTCTTCCGTATACATAAATCTATAAATAATATCTGCAAATTGCCCGCGCGAAATATCCCTTTCCGCATGCAGATTTCCATCGCCCATTGGCCAGATGAATTGCCGATTCTTGGCGTACTGCGCAAAACTTGCATACCAATTACGCATATCCACATCCGGATAAGGATTCACAGTCGGCGCATCCCCCAAACTAACCTCAAAAGATAGAAGAATAATCTTCAAACTCTCAGCAATATTTATATTTTTATCCGGCCTGAAAGTACCATCTGTATATCCTTCAACAATCCCTCTACTAACACCTTTATGCACATATTCCGAAAACCAGTCTGTATCTAAAACATCCGGAAAAGACAAGTCACCCTTGTCTCCCTGTTGCGTTTCCGCCGCTATCATAACCATCTTTAGCGCTTCCGCCCTATTTATGCTCTGCTCCGGTTTAAAAGTACCATCTGGATAACCGGAAATAATACCTTTAGCCTGCAAATATTCAACCGTCCCATAGTACGCCGTATTTTCCGGTACATCCGGAAAAGTTTGAGCCCAAACCGTAACAGGTAAAAACAATGCAACCACCGCAACAAATATTTTTTTACGCATAAATTAATAATTTAGTAAATTAGATAAAACAACCGGAAAATTCCGACAAGTTTCCAAAAGATTGCAACCCGGTCATAGCCTTATTATCCTTTGACCAAAGAGGATAAACGCTAATTCCTTTATCCGAGCAGAGTTCCTGCTCAAATTCACAATTAACATAATGAACAAACCTAAAATCATCCCCGAAAATCTTTTTCTGCTCAGCGCAATTCACGCATGAATCTGCTCCATACATTGTTACCCCGCTATCTGTAAGGCACTGCGCAAAACTTTTGGAAGAAGCCGCCGCCTGTGGCCAAAAAAATAAAATCAGCGCCAATATGGAAACTAGAGCAAACAGAACAATTACATAAATGTTGATTTGTTTCGGCATAACCCAAAACTTTAAGATTAATATACCGCTTCTCCCGGCGTATACATGTCTCGGTTCTCTTCACCTATACGCTTAATAATTTCAGCAACAACCTTATTCATGGGTACGGTTTTTTGCGTTCCAATCTTCATATCTCTAATTATAGCTGTCTTCTCCCTAACTTCCGTAATACCAATAATAACCG
>Ga0210006_1001734_pt1 | contig 14811 bp, 19 predicted proteins | sample CryGey02umfilter_2_FD_185452 | JGI IMG/M metagenome (GOLD analysis project Ga0210006, IMG submission 185452) | Groundwater microbial communities from aquifer in Utah, USA - Crystal Geyser 4/10/14 0.2 um filter (SPAdes) (version 3) | ecosystem: Environmental > Aquatic > Deep subsurface >... | reverse complement strand
CTCTTGCAAAACTCGCCGTCAAAATGAAAATGGACTTACCTTATTTCTGGTTATCGGAGGAAAAAAATATCATTTTATGCGGCAAGATTGACTGGATGGAATATCTGCCGGACATTGATTCGGTCCATATCATCGATTTCAAAACAAGCAAGAAAGAGGAGGAAAACGACTCCCTTCAACTCCCCATTTACTACTTGTTGGCGAAAAACTGCCAACTGCGCCATGTGGCGAAAATGAGTTATTGGTATCTCGAGCGGGAAAACGGCATTATCGAAAAAGAATTGCCATCGGAGGAAACGGTATCCCAACAGGTTATGGATGGCGCACTTGAGATACAGCTTGCAACGAAATTGGAACTATTTAAGTGCAAGCAGCCAGAAGGAGAATGTTATTCGTGTAAACCGTATGAAGCGTTACTCAAGGGAGAAGGAGAACTTATCGGAGTGGGAAATTACAAGGAAGATATCTATATATTGGAGAGCGCTTCAAACGGGGACAGCAAAGAGAGTGAAATATTGTAATAATGTGATCTATGCATAAAACACAACAAGTTGACTATCCTCTCATGTTTTTTTTCGTTGCTTTTATTATCATCATCCTTGGATTATTTTCAAAACTTTCATTCCAGAAAGGTCCGGAAACCAAAAGGGAAACGAAACAAGTTGCCACAACTTCACAACAGAAGGATATAAACGCAAAAATAAAAAGCCTCAATTACAATAATCCAATTCAGTGTAATTTTTCCAGTGTTGATTCAACCATTTCAGCCCAACTAGAAAACACCTCTATCGCAGTGATAATGCAAAATAGAATAGGAACAAAAAAAATAATAGTTCAAGGGGACTGCATGTATTCGTGGATTGAGAAGGAAAAGGTCGGACAGAAAAAATGTGGAGTTGGACAGTACGTGTCGATTGGGAAACAACTTCTGGGATCCGGTCTTGCCTCGGCCGATTCCCTCGGCACACTTGCGAAACAAATGGGAAAAAGTCTTCCCTTCGATATGGGGGCCATTCTTGAGTCGTGCACTAATGTGAAAGAGGTAAAAAGGGAAGGATTTGCGGTGCCGAAGGACATTGAGTTTACAGTTGAAAAAAAATGACCACTTCGCTATAATTGCTCTTGTCCTGGTTATTGAAGCGATTTGGTACCACCCTTTCCCATCCCGAACAAGGTCGTGAAACAAGTCAGCGCCTATGATACTTTTTGATCCAATCGAAAGGGAAAGTAGGTCGTAGCCTGGACATTTTTTTTTGGGAACTTCTCCTATAATCTAGTATAATAAAGACATGCCACAGCTTGAAGAAAGTCATTCCACGCTTCATTCTCTCTGTGTGCGGCCGAATGTGCAGTTTGATAGTCAGAGAGACGATGAAATAGTGCTTTTGAGCATGCGAGCTCATCCCGTGACCCTTATCCCCGCATTTTTTAATACTATAGTCTTTTTTATCCTTATTTTCTTCCTTAATTTCGTCATCTCACAGCTTATTTCAGTTCGCTCAGTCTTGTACATAAATATTTTTTTTATCTTCTTTGTTTTCGTATATTTATGGATGCAAATAGTGAATTGGTATTTCAATATCGGATTGATAACCAACATGCAAATTATTGATGTGGATTTCAATATCCTCACCTTTAAGGAGATTACTCGCACAGAACTTGCCCATGTGGAGGATATTACGGTTAAAACCAGTGGGTTTATTTCAGGTATTTTTGATTTTGGAAGCATTTATATCCAAACCGCAGGATCGGAGATCAATAGCGAGTTTATCATGATCCCTCACCCTGCCCGTGCGGCAAAAATTATCGAGGATATTCTCAAACAATATGGAAATTCTTAATACATTATTCACAGTACAACGGATAATCCAAATAGGAGGAGCGGTATTTTCGTTTCTTTTTATCGTTCTTACCATCCAGATGTATGTACAAGTTAGATCGGTCAGCAAAACGGTACGAACCCGAAGGAATGGATATATACAGATGATTTCATTTATACTGGTTATTATCAGTATCCTCTTATTTTTGGCAGCAATTTTCTTTTTGTAACGTATGGACACAGAATACTCAGTATATTTAGGTCAAGAACAGAAAAATGGCTTTACCGGCTTTCTTTCGGAACAAAACTTCTTTTGCGTAGTGGAAATATTTGACGGGTTTACCAACGAACAGGGAGAGCAACTCATGAGTGCCTTGGCGGAAGTTGGGGCTGCTCAGTTTGATAGTTTGGGAGGATTTGATGCTTCAGTTACCGGTATCTTGAAACGGCTCAACACTCCTATGGATACTTCAATTGCCCTTGGATACAAGAAAAACAACTTACTGTATCTCAAGACCGTGGGAACTGGAGAAATATATATCAGTCGGGGAAAATCGTTTGAGACGATTGTAAAGGGCGATAATATCGCCTCAGGAAAGTATCATTCAAAGGATATATTCACATTTACTACCTCTTTTTTTACCGAATCCCTGAAAGGAATCACCCATATAAAATCTCTTCTTCATAAACACCTCACGATACGGGATTTTCCCGAACACATCAAGCAAACGATTGGGACAGAAGACGATACGGGGGCAGTTGCCCTCTTTATTTCATTTGGGGCACATACGGAAATAGCACAAGGAGAAGAAGCTCAGAAAGAAAATTTTATTGCGAAACTGAGAGAGTCGGTCCAGTCAGGAATGAATTCCGCACTATCGATGGATAAGCGAAAGAAAATAATAATAGGGCTCATTCTTCTGATATGTATCGGTCTTTTTGGGTGGAATGTAAAAAGAAGTGTCACCGAAAATGGGGGTATACGCATTGGGCAAGGACAGTCTTATGATGAAAAAAAATCACTCATAGAAACCACTTTGGAAAAGGCAGGAACCAAAACAGATGCAGTTTCCGAAGGACTTCAACTGCTCCAAGAAGCAAAAGACAACTTATCATCTCTTAAAAAAACCTCCCCTCAGAACAAAAAAGAAGAACTCACTACTTTAGAAGTGAAGATAAAAGATATAGAATCATCTCTTCTCAAGAGAGAGTCCAAAGACGCTCCAGAACACTATGACTTTGGGATTGAAGAAAAGGGAGCGACCGGAACAAAAATGTATTTATTCGAAGACAAGGCATTCGTACTGAATCCAGAAGGGAAGATATACATATTGGCACTTGAAAAAAAAGCACTAGAAAAGAGAAAGCTATCAGGCAAGGTAAGTGAAGACTCGTTGGTTGCTGGATATGAAAAAAACGCCTTTGTATTAAACCCAAGTGAGGGGATAATTCGTATTGATGAGGATGGAAAAAGCAAGATTGTTATCTCGAAGGAAACCCAATGGAGTGATATTGTCTCCATGCAGGTATATAACGGTAATGTCTATCTTATCGATGGAGGGAACAATGCGCTGTATAAATATTCAGTAACAACGGATGGATATGGTGATAGGGTTTCCTATTTCAAGGGTTCCTATAACGAGATGGATAAAAGTTCGACGTTTGCGATAGATATATCGGTTTATGTATCCAATTCAGATTCAGTCACCAAGTACACCGCGGGCCTTCGGGATGATTTTAAACTCACAATTCCTGGAGAAAACATTACTGTGTCCAAAGTAATAACCCATAGCGACCAAAAAGAACTCTACATATGGGACAAAAAAAACAACGCCCTGTATATCACCACAAGAGATGGTACATACGAAAGACAAGTGACAGCTTCGCTTTTAGGCCAGGTGTCGGATGTGGAGGTGTATAATGACAAGGCGTATCTGCTAAAAGGCGCAAAATTATACAGAATAGATTTATGAGCGGGGAAGAAGTCACGGTAGACATCATCAACAAAATCAGGCTCGGAAACGAACGGGCGCTCCTTTTTTTATACAAAAAATATTACCTTCGGTTATTTCAGTTTATTAACAGACAGATCAAAGACGTGGGTATTGCGGAAGAGATTGTCCAGGATGTCTTTATGGGATGTATTGAAGGGATTCGCGAGAGCAAGGAAATAAAGTCTTTTTCCGCATATATTTATACTATTGCCCGATATAAGATAATCGACCATATCAGGCGAAAAAGAATAAAAAAAATCTTTCTTTCTGCGTTACCTGAGAATATTGTGAATAGGTGTGCCGCCTTACTGTTTAGCGAAACAGTTCAAAAAGATGAAATCACTGACATGCTGGAACGGGTATTTAAATATCTTCCGCATGAATATGCTCTTATTATACGACTCAAGTATATAGACGGATTTACAGTGAAGAAGATTGCATCAAAACTTGCGATCAACTTTAAAGCCGCAGAAAGTATGCTGTTTAGGGCGCGGAAAGAGTTTTCAAAACTGTACACCGATCTTAATTCATGAAACAAAAAACAAGACAGTTACAAAAACATCTGAAGGAAATATATGTCGTAGAGCCGAACGACTTAGGGTTTCCATTACTTACCTTTATTTACAGAAAGATAAATATCTTCTTTAAGAATGCCCCTTTTATATTCTTGGTCCCTCTTTCCTTTATAGGAGCGACTCTTATCGTCTATGTATTTGGATTGTTAGCAGTGCGCCTTGTTTCACTCCTTCAATATGGTTTCTGACACAGTCTCATTCATCCTGTTCCTTCGCCGGGCCATTGGTCTTATATTAACCCCGTACGCCACAATGAGGAAGATAAGCTTGGAAAGCTCATGGGGAGAATTGGTATGGATATATATTTTGACGATAGTTTACTTTCTCATTACCAATGCAGTTCGTTTTTGGATCAATGGATTGTTGGGTGCACTAGGCCTTTTTGTTACGAGTATTTTATTTTTATCCTTACTGCCAGCAGGTGGGTTATTTCGGGAGCGGCTAAACAGAATGTTTATGACATGGACTTACACGTTACTTCCCACCCTTATATGGTTTTATACTACATTATTGTTTTATTTTTTGATTCCTCCCCCTCGGACAACTTCATTTTTAGGAAAATCATTCAGTATTTTTTATATAGCCCTTTCAGTGAGTTTGTTACTATGGAAATTGATCCTTGTTTATCTCAGTATTCGTTTCTCTTTGCGAGTGCATTTATATCGTGTCATTTACTACATGTTGATTTATCTTGTACTTTCCATTCCTTTGTGGCTGTTTCTCTACAATAATGGTATTTCTCGAGTTCCGTTTGTCTGAATGATTTCACCTTTCCCCACCGACTCAATAAGGTATGAATATAACGAATATATATTTAGCCTCACCACGGGGATTTTGTGCTGGAGTAAGTCGTGCCATTGAGATCGTTAATGCTGTGCTAAAAAAACACGAAAAACCCATATATGTACGTCACCATATCGTACATAACGACCATATTATTAAAGGTTTTGAAAAAAAAGGTGTTATATTCATTGAACAAATTGAAGAAGTTCCTCAAGGATCAGTTATCGTATTTAGTGCACATGGGAGTTCTCCTGAATTATATAATCTGGCGAAGGAGCGAAACCTTACGGTTTATGATGCGACATGTCCCTTGGTAACTAAGGTTCATTTGGAAGCGAAAAGATATGCAAATGAAGGATATTACATCGTCTACGTGGGGCATAAAAATCATCCAGAAGCTATTGGGGTTATGGGGGAGGTTCCAAAAGATTCAATTATGTTAATTGACTCTCTAAGGGATGCAGACAATCTTAAAGTATCTGTCGGCAGGGAGATAATAGTACTAACACAAACAACTTTGAGTATGGACGACACCAAACTGATAGTTGATGAGATTCGAAAAAAATATCCACATGCAATACTTCCTCCTGCCTTTGATATCTGTTATGCAACTCAAAATCGTCAAAATGCAGTTAAAGAATTAGCAAAAAAAACCGAAATAATATTTGTAGTAGGCTCAAAAACAAGTTCAAATAGCAATAAACTACGAGACGTAGCTGTGAAACAAGGAATTGAAGCGTATCTTATTAATGATAAAACGGAGATTGATCCAAAATGGCTAGAGGGAAAATCAATAGTCGGGGTCACTGCAGGCGCTTCTGCACCTGATGAACTTATAGACGAAGTTATTAATTATTTATCAAATAAAAAAACAGTTGTTGAAGAAATCACAACTATTAAGGAGTCTATTATTTTTCCATTACCAAAAAATCTATGAAACACCATGTGAAAAAAATAAAATACCAAACAAAAAAATTTATTGACTTTATTGATATTACAGAAGACGCTGCTACCTTTGCAAAGGAAAACAATATTACGAATGGTTTTCTTACTGTATTTATCAATCATACGACCGCAGCTATACGCATAAATGAAAGGGAAAAAGGAATAACGAAAGATTTTGAATTGTTCGCCAAGCAATTAGTACCATCCGATAAATATTATCAACACAATGATTTGACAATCCGTACAGAAAATCTTGTTTGTGAACCTGGGGCATCGGACTGTCTAAATGCACATTCCCATATACTTCACTTACTTATGGGGGGGACAAGTGAACATACTCCGATAATAGAGGGTAAACTTGCCCTTGGAACTTTCCAGCGTATTTTCCTTATTGAACTAGATTGTGCAAGACCACGCATAGTAACATTTCAAATTATTGGAGAATAATACATGAAAAAAATCGCAGTACTGGGGTCGACGGGGACAATTGGGAGAGGAGTTTTGGATATTGTGAGAGCATTCCCAAACGATTTTAATATCGTAGGATTATCTACAAATACAAATGTCGCTCTTTTAAAAGAACAAACTGCGGAGTTCAAGCCAAAAGTGACAGGAACAGGAGAAAAGGACTTAACGAAAGTGGTAACTACTAGTGGGGCCGATTTAGTTGTTGTTGCAGTAGTGGGTTTATCAGGGCTTCTTCCCACATTGACTGCTATTAGAAGCGGAAAAGATGTTGCGATAGCAACAAAAGAAGTATTAGTGGTTGCAGGTGAGTTGGTAATGAAAGAGGCCAAAAAGTATAAAGTTACTATTATTCCAATTGATTCAGAACATTCTGCCTTATTTCAATGTCTGCGTTCAGGTGAAAAAAAAGAAGTAAAAAAACTTATATTAACAATGGGGAAAGGACTAATTGCCAAAATGAAAAAGGATGAATTGTCATCAGTAACTCTTGAACAGATTACAAATAGACAGGTATGGAAAATGGGAGACAAGATTACGATTGATAGTGCAACTTGTCTAAACAAGAGTTTTGAAGTTATTGAGGCAAGATGGCTTTTTGATATTGAACCGACTAAAATACATATTGTAGTACATCCAGAATATATTTGTCACTCGATGGTTGAGTTTATAGATGGAAGTATTATCTCTGAGATGGGGACACCCGACATGAAGCGGTATGTTCAATATGCCTTATTTTATCCTGAAAGAAGAAAAATGCGTATAACGCAAGGTATCGATATTATAAACAAGACCCTCAGTTTTGAGGAGCCACCATATGATAAGTTTCCTGGTTTACAATTGGGGTTTGATGCTATAAAACACGGAGGGACAATGCCTGCCGTTTTACACGGAGCTGATGAATTAGCTATAGAAGCTTTCTTAGCCAAAAAAATATCATTTACTGATATTCCACTCGTAATCAAAAAAACAATGAAAGCTCATAGAGTAATAAATGATCCCTCCCTAGAAGGGATTATATCAGCAGAAAAATGGGGGCAAGAATATGCAAGAAAAATTATTAATAAAATAGTATGAAAGACAAGGTTTCTGCAATTTTAACAGCTGCGGGTAATGGGACAAGAATAGGGAAGCACAAAATACTGATGCCCATTAATGGTAAAGCTGTTTTATGGCATACCTTGAGTCGGTTTACTCAATCAAAGTGTATCGATGAGATTGTGGTGGTTGCAAAGGAAGAAGATCAAGTTGCTTTTGAGGAAGTCGCAAAGGATCTAAAAGTCGTCATAAAAATAGTTATAGGTGGTAAAGAAAGAATAGAATCGCTCTTAAATGGGATAAATGCTTCAACAGGTTCAATAATCATAACTCATGATGGGTGTCGTCCATTTACGCCAGTTTCGCTTATTGATAAAGTAATTTCAAAAACAATACAATATGGAGCGGTCATGACTGCAGTCAATCCGATAGCAACTGTAAAGGTTGGAAGCAAAGGATTTATAGAATATACTCTTCCAAGAAGAGAAACGTGGATCGCACAAACACCACAAGGATTTGAGCGTTCGCTTATATTAAATTCAATTGAAGCAGCTGTTACCGCCCAGTATTTTACTCCCACAGATGATAGTGAGCTTGTCGCACGATTTTCCAAGAAAAAAATATATATTGTTCCGGGAGATGATATAAATATTAAAATTACTTATCCAAAAGATATATATATTGCAGAAAAAATATTGGAAGTTAATACATAATAATATGTTTCGAATAGGATTAGGCAAAGATAGCCATAAAATAGTTATTCACAAAGAAAAAGTAAAAAAACCACTTACACTAGGAGGAATTGTTGTCGATGAATATATTGAAGTTATCGCAAATTCGGACGGGGACATGATAATTCACAGCCTGTGCAATGCCCTCAATACTGCTATCGGCAAAGGATCATTCGATGTCTATGCCGGACCTCTCTGCAAAAAAGGGATTGAAGATAGCAAGGAATATCTATCAATTGCCTACGCTCAAATAACAAAAGCAGGATATAAGATCAATAATATCTCAATTTCACTTGAAGCGGGAAAGCCTCCTCTTGAGAGACACTGCTCTCGTATTGTAGAATCACTTTCATCCCTTCTCTCCCTTGATAAAGTCCGCATAGGTATCTCAATAATGAGTGGGAATGGCCTCACTTCATTTTCGGAGGGAAAAGGTATCCGCTGCACTAGTATAGTAAGTTTAATGAGAATATAGAATGATTAAAGAAAGGGCACATGCGAAATTGAATCTAAACCTGCATATTTTCCCCGATTTAAAATTTAAAAAAGAGACGGGTTATTATCCTATACATTTCATCAACTGTGAGTTGGAGTTGCACGATGACCTCTCTTTGGAAAAACAAGAGGGAAGGATAACTTTGACATGTGATAATGAAGAATTATCTAATGATGAGAATCTAGTTTATAAAGCCGCTTTATTACTCAAAAAAGAAATTAACAACGCCAAACTGGGGGTAAAAATAACCTTGCGAAAAAGGATTCCCATCAAGGCTGGTTTGGGAGGGGGAAGTAGCGATGCTGCGGCAACAATAAGGGGACTTCTCAAATTATGGGATGTTACCATTACACCATCCCAGCAAAAAGGGATCATCGATTCGTTGGGGAGTGACATATTTTATTTCATGCAAGGTGGTCTGTGTGAAGTACTTAGCAAAGGGGAGAGTGTCGTCAAACTTTCAGCTAGCCTCCCTAAACTATGGGCAGTTCTCATAACACCCCCTACTTCAAAACCCTCTACGGCTTGGATGTATAAAAATATAAATACAAGTACAATAGGATTAAGTTTAGATAAGCTTAATACCCTCAAGGATGGAATAGTTCACAAGAAAAAAAAGGATATAATAAACTCTGTTCATAATGATTTTGAAAAAATCATTGCAGAATTATATCCAACATTAGAAAATATAAAAAAAGATCTGAAAAGTAGTGGCTCTCTACACGAGCTTATTGCGGGTTCAGGCTTAACAATAGTTGGGTTTTACCTCACAAAACAATCAGCGGAAAAGGCATTTATCAATTTACAAATTAAGTATAAAAACATCATATGGACACATACAAAATAACAAAGCGAAGTGAAACGAAAGTAGTCACTATCGGTAATATTAAAATCGGTGGGGGGAATCCTGTAAGAGTTCAATCCATGACTCAGACGAGAACAACAGATATAGAAGGCACGATTAAACAAATACTTTCACTGGAAGAGGCTGGCTGCGAGATAATAAGAGTTACCGCTCCTGATATGGCCTCCGCAAAAGCCTTAGGGGAAATCAAGAAAGCGATTCATATTCCTCTTGTTGTTGATATTCATTTTCAATATCTCTTTGCTCTTGAAGCGATTAAACAAGGAGTAGATAAGGTGCGAATAAACCCTGGTAATATTGGCGGAAAAGACAAAGTAGAAGCAGTAGTGAAGGCATGTAAGGAAAAAAATATCCCTATTCGGATTGGAGTAAATATGGGCTCTCTTGAAAAAGACTTATTTGCTGAATACGGAAAGTTTGGAATACCGCGAGTAATGCTTGAGTCCGCAACAAGACATATAAAAATTCTTGAAGATATGAAGTTTCATGATATCGTCGTTTCATTAAAAGGTTCTGATATAAATTTAACAAAAGAAGCACATATATTATTTGCACAGCGATTTAACTATCCGCTTCATGTTGGAATTACCGAGGCAGGCCCAGTCTGGAGTGGGAGCATAAAAAGTGCAGTGGGAATTGGCTCTATTTTGTCCGAGGGGATTGGGGACACTATCCGAGTATCCATCAGTGGAGAACCCCAGGAACAAGTACGAGTAGGATGGGAAATACTGAAGTCCCTGAAACTGAGACAGAAGGGTGTCGAAATAATATCCTGTCCAACTTGTGGAAGGACGGAAATAGACCTTATTGGGTTGGCTGCAAAGGTAGAAAAAATGCTAAAAAAAGTAAAAGCCCCCATTAAAGTGGCGGTCATGGGTTGTGTCGTTAATGGACCAGGTGAAGCAAGTTTTGCTGATATTGGGCTGTGCGGAGGGAAGGGGCAAGCCGCGATAATGAGACAAGGAAAAGTGATACGAGTTACAAAAGAAAATGACATGCTCCCTATTTTTATCGAGGAAATAAAAAAAATACTTATTGAAAAAGGATATAAAGAAGATATTGAACGTATACAAATGTCTATATGAAAATAGAATCCATATCTTATTCCGCTCCTGGAAGAATATTTCTCTCAGGAGAACATGCGGTTGTGTATGGAAAACCTGCACTTGTATGCGCAATAGATAAACGGCTCACCATAACGTTTACTCCTGCAGAAAAAACAGAATATAAAGATACAATTATGCCTATTTTGGAAAAATCAGTCATGGATTTTCTTCAAAAAAAACAAATAAAAAAGAAAAAAATTGGATACATGTATTCCATAGAATCAGCAATTCCGATTGGGCGAGGCTTGGGATCATCAGCCGCATATTGTGCGGTTATCTCTGCGGGGCTTTTGGAATTATTTACGGGAGATGAATGGAGTAAAGAAGAGATAAACATATGTGCCTATCAGATGGAGAAATATTTCCATAAAAATTCTTCTGGGGTTGACACCTCAACCTCCATTATGGGGGGACTTATCTATTATCGGAAGGAATTTGAGTTCCTGAAAACAATCAGCAGTCTCCCCGTGAAACTTCCAAAACATTTTATCGACTCTCTCGTCCTCATTGACACGGATAAACCTGTAGAAACAACAGGGGAGATGGTTCAAAAAGTAGGACAACTGTTTAATACAAAAGGAGTAAAAATGGAGTACATAATGAATGATATGGAGAAAACAACAAAACGCCTCATTATTTCCATAATGAAGGAAGATACACTTTTATTTAAGGAAAACATACAACATAATCAAGAGCTATTGGAGCAAATAGGAGTTGTTTCTTCATCAACAAAAAAATTACTTACCCTTTTAAATAAAGTAGGTAAAGGAAAAGTTACGGGAGGTGGAGGGTATAAAGGTTTATCAGGGTACGTACTTTTTTATTATGAAGATTTGGAAGGGATGAGGAAAGTTTTAAACCAAAAAAACATTTCTGTTATACCTTTTATTCCCAACTACACAGGTTTAGTGAGAGAAGAGGCAAGGAAATGATAAATATGAAAGACACACAGGACGAGCAATTTATTGTGGTGGATGAAAAAGATACCCTGATAGGGTATAAGACACGATATCAGTGTCACCATGACAAATCGCTTATCCATCGAGCAGTTGACGTTATTCTCTTTAATAAAGAAGGGAAAATTGCAATGCAGAAAAGAAGCAGTCAAAAAGATTTATATCCTGGATATTATTGTGTAACAGCAAGTGGACATGTGAGTAAGGGAGAAAGCTATGAAGAAACCGCTCATCGGGAACTTAAAGAAGAGATGGGAGTGGAGGGAATTTCTCTAAAAAGAAAGGATACTTTTATTGCTCGTGCAGAAAAAGAAACAGAAATGATAGCAGTATTTATGGGAATATATGATGGGGCCTTTACCTTTCCGTCAGATGAAGTGGAATCGGTTCATTATTTCTCGCAAGATGAAATAAAGAATATCTCCCCCATAACACCCTCTTCCATTGAAAGTTTAAAACGAATCAAGTGGTTGTGAAATATTAAGGACTTGTCTGCGTATCTATCGAAGGAAGCTTAAATTGGAGACCATCTTGAATACCAAATTTCCCTCCCAGCACAGTACCCATTATCACATTAAATACCACCACCACAACAACAATCAAGATAAGACCAACAACCGCCGCTTGGATTTTATTTTGGGCTTTGGTCAATTTTTCCTTTTCACCGGAGGAAGTTACCCATTCAAACGCTCCCAGTAATAAGTAAATAAGCGTAGCGAGTGCGGCAACAAAAAAAAACAATTGAAGACCAGTTGAGATAAGATTACCAAGTGCAGTATTGACATCTCCCTTATAGAGTGGATCATCAACGGGAGAATTGATTGTTCCAATAACTCCTGACGTATCAATCGCGGATAAATATTTCATAGGGGCATATCAACTTTTAATACAAATCCGATAATCTTTGTAAGAACGAAACTAGCAACAATCAAGAATAATCCTATAATGGCATATATGAGAACCGATTGAGCCTTGGATATTTTTTCTGGATTACCTTCACTCGTAAGATATTTATACGCGCCAAGAAGAAGCATTGTAAGAGTAATAATCCCTCCAATTATCATCATGATAGGTACTATAAGGTTTACTAAAGAGGTAATGGAGTCAAATTTTGCAACAGGATTTAAATCTTTATTGCCGAAATCAACTTCAGCATAAACGGAACGAACGATGTTCATATATGAACTATACTGAATTTTACAGATTCAGTCAAGTTTGCGGAAAATGTTCGGTATAATTAATCCATATGGAAAAGAAAAATCTTCCAATACATATCGCAATAATTCCTGATGGAAATAGAAGATGGGCACGAGAACGAAATCTCCCCACAATTGAAGGACACAGAAGAGGATATGAAGTTTCAAATGAGCTCATTCATACAGGGCATAAATTGGGCGTTTTAATAATGACTTTTTGGGCTTTTTCGACTGAAAACTGGAAAAGAACGAAGGAAGAAGTTGGCTATTTAATGCAGTTATTTGAGATGATGATTGGTAAGAATATAAAGGAGGCTCATGAAGAGCAAACGCGCATTATACATCTAGGGAGAAAAGACAGATTACCCAACTCATTACTAAAAAAAATTATACAAGCAGAAGAAGAAACAGCTCAATATAGCAAACATTATTTATGTGTGGGTATTGATTATGGGGGCGAGGATGAAATCATTCGAGCAATTAAAAAAGCATCGCAATCTACTGGAGATTGGACAAAAGACAAATTGTTTAAATTTCTCGATACTGCAGCACTGCCGCAACAAGAAGTTGATTTGGTTATCCGCACAAGTGGAGAACAAAGGACATCTGGTTTTATGCCCCTTCAGACGGCGTATTCTGAGTATCATTTTATCAAACTTCTTTTCCCTGACTTTAATTCTGCAGAACTGACAAAAGTTATTGAGGATTATTCGTTAAGGCATAGACGCTTTGGAAAATGAAAACACTCAATAGCTTTAAGAAGAAGTTTGATAAAAAACTGTACCTCTATCTTGATCTGAAAGAACAAGAGATGAATAAGCTTGATTTAAAAGGGGGAGAAATGATAAAAAGTATAAAATCATTTCTCCAGTATGGAGGTAAGCGTTTTCGCCCAGCTCTTTTTTATTTTGCGTATGAAGACTTCGCCAAAAAAAAAGAAATAGACGGTCTTCGTTTTTCATTTATATTTGAACTTTTTCACACTTTTGCCCTCATTCATGATGATATTATTGATCATGCACATGTGCGCAGAGGTAATCCAACAATTCACACTAAATACGGATTGCCTATGGGAATATTATCAGGAGATTTTGCGCTTACATTGGTTGATGAGCTCTATTTACAATTTGTTTCACAATCTCACCTTACACAAACTCAAATTCAAAAAATAAATACATTATTCAATACATATAAACAAGAGCTTCTTGTTGGTCAATATCTTGACTGTATCCATAGTGAAGATAGGGAAAAGATAATGAAATTGAAAACAGCCGACTATTCATTTGTAAAGCCAGTTTTATTAGCACTCACATTAACAGGTCAAACGGATATATCAATTAAGAAGTGGGGTATATTTTTTGCTCAATTAGGGATTGTATTCCAGCTTAAAGATGATTATTTGGGCATATTTGCAGATGAACAAGCAACGGGAAAATCATCGCTTTCCGATACACAAGAGGGGAAAAATACTCAGGCTGTTGAGCTATTTCGAAAAAGAGCTGGTAGGGAAGAGATAATTCACTTTAATTCTTTTTTTGGAAAATCTACCTTTTCAACATCGGAACTTGATTGGTATAAAAATGTTCTTGAGAAAAAAAACATAAAACAAGATATTATTCGAGAAATACAGACTATTTGTTCTGATTTGCATAATGAATTAAAAATAATGAAGGGGAAAAATACACAATTTCACACTCTTATTACAGAAATTATTACGCATATTAATACCTTTTAAATTTTATGTTTAACCCCACATTTACCATCACCAATCAAATCCTCACCAATATCTCAAAAGTTGAGGCTGCTGAAGAAGTGATACGAAACGCACCTCTCCTTCCCCTG
>Ga0210006_1001726_pt1 | contig 14848 bp, 20 predicted proteins | sample CryGey02umfilter_2_FD_185452 | JGI IMG/M metagenome (GOLD analysis project Ga0210006, IMG submission 185452) | Groundwater microbial communities from aquifer in Utah, USA - Crystal Geyser 4/10/14 0.2 um filter (SPAdes) (version 3) | ecosystem: Environmental > Aquatic > Deep subsurface >... | reverse complement strand
TACATTGTCAATAGTAATGACAATTTTAGATGTCACCACCGGCGGCCAATGCAGACACCAAAATTCCACCCAGCTCTTGGGCAGAAATTTCGCTATCTTAAATTTTCTTTGGACATCAGTATAGTCTCTTGAATGAATTAAAAACGCAAAGTCCATGCATGCGAAAAGCGCTCGTTCGCACTCCGTGCTCGCGAAATGCGAATGCGCCCATGCGAATTAAAACCTTAAAATATTTCCTTCAAAAATCAGTAGTTAGCATAATAAAAATCTTAAATTATCTTCATTGGCGAAGATTTAATTATATTATAGCTTTTTCTAGTCAAATCCGCAAACCTTGACAAATGAGAAGATTCGGTCTTATAATTAATGCAAATTTAAAGGATATCTTATCAAGTTCTTTACATCAAAATCAATTCAAAAGTAGTGCAGATAGGAGGTGTTAAAAATGCCTAAAGAGATTGTGTGGTTATGCAATTCAGATGTGAAAAAACGAACAATTGTAGGGGAAACTCTTTTGTTGGCTGTCAGGAGCAATCGTTTGTTAATGCTTAACAAACAGGCAACAGCAATTTGGAACCAGCTCGGAAATTCAGAAGGCCGTCGAGAATCAGATATGTTGGGGGCACTTAAATGCGAATATCCCAACGTACCAGTCTCAAGGCTGGAAACTGATATCCATAATTTTCTTTTGGATCTTCAAGCAAGAGGATTTGTAAATCAATGCGGGGATCATTGGCTCAATCAAGCGCCGATAAGCGGTACAAAAAACGAAGCGGCAGGACATTTTTCTTTTTCGGAGAGATTATATAAACTTGCAACAGAGCAGAATATTCCTATTGCAGGAGGTCTGGAAATTACCCAACATTGTCACCTCAAATGTATACATTGCTACATTGCCGATCAGCCTATTGATTATAAAAAAGAGCTTTCAACAGATGAGATATGCAATACGCTGACCGAAATGGCTGATTGTGGCTGCTTATGGCTTCTGATCACAGGCGGAGAACCGCTTGTCCGAAAAGACTTCAGTGATATTTATCAGCATGCGAAAGAACTCGGGATGATTGTGACGGTTTTTACAAGCGCAACTGATATCACTGAGCGAATCGTAAGATTATTCATTGCCTACCCCCCATTTTTGGTAGAAGCAACTCTTCATGGAGCCACAGAAATTACTTTTGACGCTATAGCCGGCGTTAGGGGAGCATTCCGGAAATTTCAAAGAGGGATTCGTCTTCTAGAAGAAGGCAAAATTCCGTTTCATCTCAAAATGATAGCAATGCGACAAAATGTTCAAGAGGTAGAAGACGCTCGGCAGTTAGCGCTGAATATGGGAGCTGGAGATTTCCGGTTTGACCCAATGATTAACGCTGATCTTTCCCATTCTCCTAAAGTTGCAGATTTGCGTGTCGCAATTAAGGACGCAATTAAGCTTGACCATTTGGAGCCGTATCGGAAACGTTGGGAAAGGGTTTATCATAACGCAATAAATAGACAGGCAACAGCGCCGCAGTCATCTAACGGGCTACTTTTTCCCTGCCGAGCGGGAAAATGTTCTTTTTCAATCAGTTCGGACGGACAACTTTTACCATGCATTTTAGCGCGAACCCCGGCATTTAATCTTCGAAGAATTCCCTTCTCCGAAGCTTGGAAAGCATTAAGCGATTATACTAATAATGCGCGCATGGAGAGGGAAAATCTTTGTTTAAAATGTTCGGTTAAAGCATGCCCGAAATGTCCAGCCTGGGGATATTTAGAGCATGGCGATTTAAATCTTAAATCGAGGTTCGCCTGTGCGCTCCAAGAGGAGAGAGAAAAAGCCTTTCTCCATCTTCAAATAAAATAAAAGGAGGATAACTATGGAAAAAGAGTATGAAACGCCAGAAGTAAAGGAAGTAGCGGTAAAGGAAGACGCCACTTCGGCAGACTGCCAGATGAAAGCAGTCGGTTGTTATGCGGGCAGTAGCTGTGGCCAAGTCGAAATCAAGGAGTAGGGGTCAAAAAGCACAATAAAACAAACAGGGCGTGATGTTCCAGGCACATCCGCCCTTTTTATTTTTTTCAATATAAACTAAGATATATATAAATATGGCGGAATCCAAGACAAGAATTTTCTATGTGCTTTCTTTTTTAGGTAGCCTGCAAGGCAATATCGTTGCGCCTCTTTTTATTGTTTTCGGTCTCTCTTTGGGGCTTAATATTGCTCAAGTGGGGCTTCTTTTTGGCGCAAGCCGCTTGAGCCAATTTATTTTTGAAATTCCTACGGGTATTTTTGCTGATTCTTATGGCAGGAAAAAATCCATTTTGGTTTGCTATTTTTTGAGTATTTTCTACTCGTTATTTTATTTTTTTAGTTCTAATTTTTATGTTTTATTAGCAGGATCGATAATCAGCGGTTTATCATTGGCTTTTATATCTGGCGCATTTGAGGCTTTGGCCGTTGATTCTTTGGGGGTATCTGATCAAGAGCAGCCTCGGAATAGGATTTTTATTAGAATAGGCGTAATAACCACTTTTGGGTTCATTGCCGGCGGATTCTTTGGCAGCGGTATAGCCTATTTAAACTTAAGATACATTTGGATTGTACAGGCTATAATCGCAATATTTGCTTTGATTTTAGGCTGGAAATGGCTGGAAGAAAAATTTTATCACGAAGAAAAACTAAATAGTCAAAAAATGGCTATCAAAGAAGTTTTTGATAAAATCAAAAATCCCACGATGCTTATTATAAAAGACAAGAGCATATTTTTCATGTTCCTGGTGGCTATTTTAATAACTTTAGCCAGCGCTTTTTATCTTGTTAGCTGGCCGATAATCTTAAAAGAAATATTAGCTATACCGGTTTATTATTTCGGTATAATTTCGGGGATAGCCGGCGTTTTCTTTTTAGCTGGTTCGCTCTTGGCAGAGAGGTGGTCATTTAAAAAAGGCACTATCAACACTATTTTGCTTTCCTTAATTTCAATGGCCATATTTTATATTATTTTTAGCATTTCAAGAAACATATATTTGTCTTTGGCCAGCTTTGTATTAATAGATTTTTTTAATGGCGGCTTTAGCCCGCTATTTTATTCTTTTATAAACAGTTTAATCCCTTCGCCGCAGCGCGCAACTATACTTTCGATTTATAGTCTCGCTGGAGGAGGGGCTTCCGGTATGGGTGAAATCATCGCTGGAAACTTATTGAGGTTTTTTATGCCTGCTATAGTTGTACTTTTATCGCCATTATTAATCATCATAGCTTCGGCTCTGTTTTTTATCGCAAAAATTAAATCTGCAGCAAAAATATAAAAGTCAATGTATTAACAAAAAAGCCCCTTTGGGCAAAAATTTCGCTATCTTAAATTTTCTTTGGACATCAGTATAGTCCCTTGAATGAATTAAAAAAGCAAAGTCCATGCATGCGAACAGCGCGCCTCCGCACTTCGTGCTACGGCAATGCGAATGCGCCCATGCGAATTAAAACCTTAAAATATTTCCTCCAAAAATTAGTATCTAGCATAACTTAACCCAGCCCCGCGATGGGAATTTGCTTTTATTATATCACTTTCCCCCATCAGACGTGAAGCTGCAACCGGCCACCCCGCCCCCAAACAAAAACCCCATTGCGAGATGGGGATTTTACAGCGGCTTTATTTGGCGAAATTAGATAGCCTGGATTTCTACTCCCAGTTTTTTCTTTAGAACCTGTTTTATCTGTTTCACTTCTTCTTTCAGAATAACAAATTCCTGCTTAAAATCCTCTTGCGCTTTAACATGGGCATCGATGAGAGTCTGGACATTATTGATGTCTTTTTTCAATTCGTCTTTCGTCTGTTTTAACCCCTGTTTTATCAATCCGGTATCAATCTTTATTTCTTTCAGGCGTTTATCTAAAACACCGTCAACCGCCGCAACGATTACTTGCGCTTGCTCTGTCATTTTTTTGTCCAGATATTTAGTTGTGACAAACCCCTCTTTTTTCATACAATTACATTTTAGTCCGAAATTTTAAAAAGTCAAGCATCAGATTATTTATATCACTTTCCCATACGAGGCGTGAAGCTGCCTAACCGGCCACCCCGCCCCAAACAAAAAAGCCATCTTGCGATGGCTTTTGAAATTTTTAGTTTGTTGCAATTTTATGAGACCAGATTCTTAAGCAAGGTCTTGAATTTATCTCTAATTTCTCTGTCCTCCGTTTCCCTTTTTGTCTGTTTGCCCCATTCGTTTTTATATGTCTGAAAACTTTGGTTTAACGTCTGTTTTTCTTGCTCATCGGCTGTTTCCTCAATTTTATCTTCAAATTCACGGCATTCGTTAAGGAAATTTTGCCTATTTGATAAATCTGTTACTGTCTCAAATGTATTATGAAATTTATCGACTTTTTCAAAAAAAGTCTGTTTGTTCTCCTCTCCAAAAATGCACTCTTCAATTCTATCGAATACAAAATCGGCTGCGGCGAATCCTACGGATTTGAGGTAAATTTCCTTTTGCACCTCAGGATCCATTGTATTTATTTTTTCTTGTTTTACTCTTTCTCTTTCAAACATTTTATTTTATAGCTTCTTCTGCCTTTTTTAGGCAGAACAGATGCTTTTTCTTCATATGTTCATCTATTTGAGTTTCAAATTCTTTAGTTTTTGACCTGAAATATTCCTCTTTTTTTTCTTTGATTTTTTCCAGCTTGGCAGGGTCGTTGCTTTGCGCCGCTTCTTTCATTTCTATGAACATATCTGTCAGAAGTTTTATTTCTTCGGCAGTATATGATTCTATGGCTTCAAGAATCACGGCTTGTTCTTGAGGAGCTGATTTGTCAAAAGCTGCTTCCCATAAAGAAATTCCTTCCTCAGGAAGGGAATGTTGTTTCAGCAATTCAAATAATTTTGCCTTATAGTCTTCCATATTCATATTTTACCTCCTTTGTTTTGAATTGTCAAAAAACCATAGAAACATTTTAATCTAATCTGTAAGAAATCGGCGCGTTGTTTACAGTTCTTTGGGATAAAAATAATTGATTAGTTTTTCCATTGGGGTAAGATTATTGATGCCTTTGTGCGGCTTCACGGTATTGTAGTAATTAACGAATCGGATTAGTTCTTGTTTTCGGTGGACGCTGCTTTTGAATCTTGTCTTGTTGTGCCACATTTCCATTATTGTCCTGATGACTCGCTCTGCTTTACCGTTAGTTCTCGGAGTTTTGACTCTGGTGAACGCTTGTTCTATCTTGTTTTCCTGACAGAGCTTCATAAAGGCGTGTTCTTTGGGGTTCCCTCGGTATCCGGTTCCGTTGTCAGTATACCATGTTTCAATGGTGTAAGGACACTCTTCAAGAACCTGCTTTAAGAAATTGGCTGCTGAATATTGAGTTTTATCAGGCAGGATAGCCGCGTAAAGCTCTCTGGAAAAGTCATCTATGGCTACGAATAGATGTTCCGGCTTGATAAAAGAAGATTCTCCTTTAAGCAGAGGCAATCTTGTATGGTCTGAATGGAGCATTTCGCCCGGATAATCCTTGTTGTATCGTTTTGCCTGCGCTTTGAGTTTCTTTTCCAGTTCCGCCTCAACCTTTGCCAGTCGCTTCAAGCCGTATTCTAAACACCGATATCTCTTATTGATGCTTTTATGAACACTGAAATCCTTTTGTCTGCCTCTTTCAATCGCGCGGTATATTGTCGGCCTTGATACACTGTATTGCCTTTGTAGGTCGCATATCCTTACTCCTTTGTTAAAATATTTATCAAAGATTTCCCGACGTTGAACGGGTGTCAGGCGAGCCCCGTTAGAAAGCTCGCATTCGCCTTCATTTAGAAATAAATGATTGTTTAGAGGCCTTAGAAGCAACTTTCTAACGGGGCGAGCCCGTTTATGTATTGTCATAGTGTTTACACTTTATCCCGAAAGGACTAAAAGTGTAAACAACGCTCGGAATTCTTACAGTTTAGTTAATTAAAATGAATCGCCAACTGTAAGTGATTTTGGTTATATTATAGCACTAATTGGGTTAAACGAAAAAGCCATTAACAAGATGACTTTTTGCTTCCTCTGGCTGTTTTCATTTAATTATCAATATAGATTTGCCGTCTAGCAAGGAAAAGCTTGTCATTAGTTCATCACCCGGAATCCAGTAAATACCGCTTTTATTGTAGGGATTTTGTCTTGAATTTGGGTCAACTATTTTAAATTTATCGCCATTAAATCCTGCAATAACCACTCCATGCCCCTCAATATCTCCCTTGAATGCATTATCAAAGGCGCCGGGCCGAGTTGACTTGGCTTTTTTATAAAGATAGGTGCTTGCAAGTTCCATAATAATAGGAATATTTTGCGAGAGATATTTTTTGAGCAGATCCGCGCTTATAGATTCAAATTTGATTGTGCCGGTTGCCTCTATATATTTTATATAGGCGTCTATTAATGCCTGATTGTATTTATCGACAAACTTTTTTCTTTTTTCAAGATTGTCAATAAGCTTTACATTCGTTAAAGAAAACCAGATAGGATCGAAAATAGAAATATTATTGGTAATAACGGTTGGTTTGAAACCAGATTTTTTTGCAAAAAAGCCGGCTTGAGCAACAGCCATACCGCGCTCAGGGTGCTCTAGGCTGTCTAAAATTTTTTCTTGAGAAATCTGCTTTTTGTAATAGCTGAAAACCTCTTGCAGACAGGCGGGAATGCAGCTATATGGGTTTATTTGGTCAAATTGAGAAATTTTTAAATCTTTTGTTTTTGTCATTTGAGTGATTTTTTAAAAAAATGGGCATAAGGTTTGCTTGTGCCCCTCTGATCGCGAACTAAGAGCAATCAGCTCCTGTCTTTATTACATGTATAAAGGCAGGGATACCAGGGGCTGGTCATCTTTTCCCCTGGGCTGCAGTTGCTAAGAACCGCTTCTTCTGGTTTCAGTTTAACTTCCTGAATTAGCGGCCTCTCATACTGCTTTTTTGGAGGAACTGATTTTCCAGTCATTTCTTTAACCTCCTTTCTTCTTCGTTCGGTTGCCCATAATAGCTTCTGCTCGAAGATGAGCAACCTGACAAAGGTATTCAACCGGCGTATCCCAATTGCCATATTCCAAATATGACCAACCTGGACATTGCCCGCATAACGATATTAATTCACAATTCCTACATCGGAAATTTCTTCGGACTTTGCTTTTATTGCGAATTTCGCCAAAAAAACTATACCAACCATCAGGGAATGCTCCTTGTCTCAGATCATAGCTGGGGGAGCGCGAAAGAACGCAGAGTTGTAGTTCCCCATATGGGTTAATGAAAAACGATGTTTCTCCCGCTCCGCAGATGTAAAGCTTATCCGACGAGGGCTTACCTCGAAAGTCGGCTAAATATTCTTTCCAGCTTTTAAAACGTTCGGGATCAGCGACATCGAGCTCGACTATTTGTTTAGGAGTGAGGCGATATTTGCAGGGCGACTTTGATCCGTTCAATGCCGGGCTTAAAATCGGATCGAATAGGAAGGGCATGCCATGTGATTTGCTGAAATATCTAAGTTCGTCAATCTCATGTCTATTTAGCGTCATTATTATCGATTTTAAGCGTAGAGGCAGATTCTCTTTTAATAGTAAATCAATTCCTTGTATGCATTTTTCAAAAGAACCCGGTATCCGTGTTATACTTTCGTAAGTTTTTTTTGTTGCACCGTATAATGTGATTTCGATGTTAAATGGTCGCCATTTTCTTAAGCAATCCACGATATCTGTGTTTACTAAGGTACCGTTAGTAAAAAGGGAAACAATAAACCCTCTCTTTTTGGCATTGGTATAAATATCCAAAAAGTCATTCCTGATGAGTGGCTCTCCGCCCGTGATCAATAACCACAGACAGCCCTCATTTGATATTTCATCAAAAACCTTGCAAATTTCTTGAAGTGACAATTCCTGGCGAGTGCTTTTTAAGCCTTTGGTTGCGTAGCAGTGTACACATTTAAGGTTGCAACGAAATGTCGGCTCAAATCCTCCTCCGATGGGAATTCTTTTTTTAGAAGCATCTTTGTGAATGAAATGACTGAATTCTCCGTAGCTTATCTTTGGAATTTGCATGCAGTCCATTCAGTGTCACCTCCTTTAACAGAGCAAAATCATATTAAGACCTTTGAGGCGTAAGACAAAATCTGTCAGATCTTTGTGGGCTTGTTTTGGAGCGACGTCGAAGGTTTGGAAGATTCGTTCTTTAATGGTACTTAACGGAGTTTGTCCGTCAATCATTACCCAGATACCCGCAGCCATATCATTTAGAGAAAAGACGCTTTCGAAATCATTGGTTTGTTGTTGCGTTGGGACGATAATGATCCTATCTCCTATCTTTTTTGTTACCACGGTTGGATTTTTTCGATAGATACTATTCAATTTTTCCATTCGTTTGTCTCCTTTTGTTTTAGTATTTGCGTAATTCTTGCAGGTATGGTAACCCAGAAAAAAACTTTTTGAAGGACACTGTTTATTGCGGTACTGGCGTTAATTATGTCCTGTGGCGATAAATTGCATAAAGTGGACATGGGATCCGTTTCTGTAAGCATCGCATTGGGTTTTATTGCTGTTATCATAGACGGAACCTCCTTTTTTTATTCAATTTGAGAAGAACTTTGCTGTACAGTATTTTAAACTAAATTGTGATACTCTGTCAAGCCTATGCGATAGTTTAATAGCTTGACTCTAATTTAAACAAAAAAGCCCATTTGGGCAGATATTTTGCTATCTTAAATTTTCTCTGAACATCAGTATAATCTCTTGAATGTATTAAAAAAGCAAAGTCCATGCATGCGAAAAGCGCTCGTTCGCACTCCGTGCTCGCGAAATGCGAATGCGCCCATGCGAATTAAAACCTTAAAATATTTCCTCCAAAAATTAGTATCTAGCATTTTTATTTGTTTTCGCCTTTCAATTTTTCCTCCAATTCTTTTATCTTTCCTTTCAACTCCCCCATTTTGACTTCCCTACCCAAAGTTACGTTGTATAATTTTTCCAGCTCTTGTCTTTTGCTTTCAGCTTCTCTCGCTTTCTGCTCGGCAGTGTTTTTTGCTTCTTCCAGCTCCTTTGTTCTCAATTTGACGCTTTGCTCTAACGTCTCATTAAATCTTTGGAGCTGTCGGGCTGTCCAGATGGCCTCTTCTTTTGAGAATCGCTCCTGAATGGCTGTCTTTTGGGCTTCTTCTTTGCGGCGAGCCTGCTCGTAGGTGGCTTTAATTAAATAATAGCCAAAGATACGGAACAAAAAGAATAAAAGAGCAACGCTCCCCGTATTTCATAATAACTTTGAAAATTCTTCTGGTGAAATGTTGATTTCTCGAAGAATTTGTCTTAATAGTCCACGGCCTATATCTTCATTGCCATGACGCGGAACCAAGGTGAATCTGCCGTCAGGATGCTTAAAACAAATATGCGCGCCTTTTTGGCGCGCTTCATAAAAACCCAGTTTCTTGAGAATGCGGATTATCTGGCTTGTTTTTAAGACCGGTAATCGCCTACTCATACTTTAATTAATTCCAAACCAATAAAACTCGGCTCATAAGAAAATTCCTTTAAACGTTGGCGATATTGGGGATCAATCCGGGCAACTTCCAGGCAAAGCAAAATAGCCTCGCGAACTCTTTCTTTCAGCTCTGGCAAGGTTTTGGCTTGGGTGTAACAACCAGGAAGGGCTGGAACACTAGCCACAAAATAACCGTCTTCGTCTTGTTCAATAATCACCTTAAATTGATTTGATTTCTTAGCCATACATTTATATTTTAGTCCGAAATTTTAGAATGTCAAGGATGACGAAAGGCAGTGTGCTAAGGCATATGGCACTTTTGATAAGATAGATTTTAATGGAGGGCAATCCTCTGTTTTTCTGACACCACCACCGGCGGCCAATGCAGACACTAAAATTCCACCCAGCTCTTGGGCAGAAATTTCGCTATCTTAAATTTTCTTTGGACATCAGTATAGTCCCTTGAATGAATTAAAAAAGCAAAGTCCATGTATGCGAAAAGCGCTCGTTCGCACTCCGTGCTCGCGAAATGCGAATGCGCCCATGCGAATTAAAACCTTAAAATATTTCCTCCAAAAATTAGTATCTAGCATAACTTAACCCAGCCCCGCAATGGGAATTTGCTTTTATTATATCACTTTCCCCCGTCAGGCGTGCTGCCCAACCGGCCACCCATCCCCAAACAAAAAACCCCATCAAGATATGGAGATTTTGTTTTAAAATATATTAGTTTAATTGCAGACCGCACTATCATTCAGATTGAATTCTTTCTTTGAGTTCCTTTCTTTTTTAGAATCTTGATATATTCTCTGATCCTCTTGTCGTTATATATCTTAACGGCTTGTTGTATTTCAAAAAAGACTTCTTTGTGTGTGAGTCTAGTAAAATAAGAATCTAGAAAATTACCGATGTGATCAATCTGCTTTAAAATTATGTTTTCTTTTCCCTTATACTCTTCTTTCAGACTCTTTTCTTTAATCATCGGTAATAAGTCACGAATAACCGATAGTTTAATAAACAGGATTGCGAGTCTGTCTATAATCATGCCTGGACTTTCACAACAGAATCGCTCTCGAGGACCAGGTGAAACACCTATTTGATCTGTAATCTCGATATCTATCTTCCTTATCAGATCATTCCTAATTTGATTATTTTTATCTATTTCTTGTTTAGTCGTTGCAACATGCTCTGGACCAAGTTCAGCCATTCTTGCCAAATCTTCAAGATTCCATAATTCTTGATTTGTTTTTATATTTGATCACACTAGGTGGTCTAATTTTTCTTTATATTCAGAAATAGCCGATGGGTTATCGATAAAATCAGAAAAAATCTTTGATATTGTTTTTAAGCTCGGCATATTGTTAGTCACTAAATTTTTCAATAAAACTTATATTGGTAAATTTTTTAAGAGAATAATCAAAAACTGCTTTATTTTTGTAATAAGAATTTGGGAATAATCTGACCTCTTTTCCGAGTAATGTAGAGCCTATGGCTATGTGCAACCTGTCGGTGTTTACTTGTGCGTATTTTTGCAAAATTCCAATCAACTCGTCTAGTGGTTTAGTAGCGTATCCATTATACGTTATATCATTATTTGATTTCGGCCACGTGTTCAATATTGACTCAACATCTAATCGGAAGACATTTAGTACGCCATTTCCTGCAGGTATCTGAGAAAATTCATTATAAAATGCACAGTCATGCCACAGATACACTTTACCACGAGTTAGATTATCTTCTAAAAATTTTGCAGAGATTTTTTCTCGACAGAATATTGTTAGATTACTCGAAACATTATTCAGGACTTCAATCTGCTTTTCTCCAAATATTGTATGCGGAAGAATAATTATTTCACCGTATAAAACAGGTTTTTTAATCAAAAAATCTCTGACATCAGAATAATAATCAACAAGATTGCCGCCACCGTCTATAAGCAGCACATTATTATATCTGGGCGAAGAAGTATCTACATAGTGCTCCGTAATATTAAGCGATGAAAGCAGTTTTTTTGTTCCATGCCAAATAAGAGAATCGCCATAATTACCAGGAAACCGAAAGAAGTCGATACTAGTATTTTTATATTTACTCAAATATTTCTTTAAATCCAGCTCTTTCATAATCAGATGATTTTTACACAGAACTCTGTTTTAATCTGCATACAAAGATTTTCGGGCGAAGATATGCGTTTACCGATGTTATAAATTTTAACTCTAATGTTTTTATGATCTTAAGCCTTGATTCCAAGATGATTTGTTTCAAGATTTCGTGCTTGCTCGTGTAAACAGCCAATTTACCTCCATGGTTTAATGTTTCTTGGCAGTATTCGACAAAACACCGATATAGATTTTCCAAATCTTCATTTTTTGATATGGACATACCAAACGGTAAATCAGACGTAATTACATCGAACTTGCCTAGATCAGGCTTGTCAAAAATATCCTTCTCTTTTAGTTGTATTTTTTTTATCAATCCAGCCTTTTTTATATTTTGGATAGCCAAAGAAATACTTTTTTTGTTGTTATCAAAACCAATCAGTTGTTTTAGATTTGGATAACATTGCCCGGCTTCAATAAGTAACGTTGCGCTTCCAGAAAAAATATTTAAATAGGAATTCGCACTCTCTAATTCACATAAAGAATTCACCGCGTACGCAATTGTCGGATCCATCGCGCCACTCATATTTTTTATCTTATAATCTCTAAAAGATAAAGGCCTTGATGTAATTTGAACACCGATTTCCCAAATTTCATCAAGTTTTATGATATGTATTTTCATATCCGACTCTTCTTTCTCGGTTAGTCTGTATGCTTTTTGTATATATTCGGCAATACTGCGGACTCTTGGAGAATCTGAACCAGCACAGATTATTTTAAAAGTCTTAAATTTATCTTTATTTCCACTAATGGCTATTTCTATAAGATTACCTAAGATTGATTTGTGGTTGGAAATATAACGTGGATTATATTTAGAATTTTGCACTACAATATATGCTCGAGAGACGCTCCTTAGGCGTTTGATCACGGTAAGATCTTGCATAAAATCTAAATAAATATAATCACCTTCTTCTTTAATAACACGAAGGTTCGCAGATTGACTTATTTCGTTTAAAACGATTTCTCTTAAGCCAGTGATAAAAGCTAATTTGATTTGTAATTTTGATTTATTCATACATTTAATCTAATTTGATCAAAAACTTTATTAACGCTTATTCTATCCATACAAAATTCCTCGCAGCATTCTAATTCTTCTTTTCTTGAATTATGCTTACAAAGCTTGTGTCTGTTTTTGTCATAAACAGGTACGGTATACTTTGACATGTACATATAGTCCGGGCGAGTCGCCCCAAAGATAATAAATGCTTTCTTTTTAAAACTTTGAGCAATTATTGCAGGACCAGAGTCATTTCCAATAAAAAATCTACAATGTTTAATAAGTGACATCATCTCGCTGAATGAATAATGTTTTTCAAGTATTACACATTTAGTGTCGTATGCATCCTCTAATAGATTTGATAATTCAGTGAATTTTTTATATCCCCAATTTCTTTTTTTCTCCTCCCATCGACTTGTAAAGGGAGCAATGAGAATATATTTGCCTTCAACAATGTTATCCCAATTGGTGTTTAGTATTGGAATATCTTTGATGTCTACTTCACCAAAGCCGATTGATTCCATATATCCCTGTATGTATGTTTTTTGATTGCTGCTTAGTTCGTAAACCAGCTTTATCATTATGTCGCAATCAATTTCTTGTGAATTAACCTGGCTGTATTTATATACTTTGTCATAGGTATTGAATATTAATTCGGCGTTTTCTATCTCCGTAGCTAAATAAATTTTATCTACGTATTTTGACAAAAATCGTGCAATTGGTTCAGTCCTTATCACATCACCCAAAATATGCCTTCTCATAGCCTAGCTTATTAAATGCAATTTTTAAAGCTTCTTTTGTTGCTGAAGTGCCAAATCCTTTGCCCCAGTATTCTTTCTCTCCAATGACTATATGCATTTCAAAAGTAGATTTATTTTTATGAGTAATTGAAACATTTCCGATTGGTTTTTTGTCTAATAAAATCAAGTAATTATGATTTTTGGCAGAATTGAGCATTTTAAAGAAATACCCTTTTAGGATATCATCACTTTTTTCATAAACCCCACTTGTCAGTTTGACAAGCTTTTTGTTTTTCCACCATTTTAAGAAATACTGCCAATCTGATTTTAAAATTTTTCGTAACTGAATAATATTATTAATCATATTTCTTTCTCGCTTCCCCAGAATAGCTTTTTGTCTTTGAGCCATTGGAGGATTGCTTGTTTGAGGGCAATGGGTTCGACGGACTCCCCTGCCAGCTTGTTTATGCCTGTCCAGAAAAAATCAATATGGTCTTCATTTGAGATTGAAGAATGATTTTGCGGTTTAACGGCGAAGACAAGATTTATTTCGTGATGTCTGTTTCCGTTTTCGGAAAACATATTTTCGATTGTGCCGATATAATCAATCTTATCAGTTTCAATATTAAGCTCTTCTTTGAGCTCCCGTTCCAACGCCTGCTGGGCGGTTTCGCCAAATTCAATATGCCCGCCGGGCAGGAAATAATAATCAGCACTCTTCTTTTTGCAAAGCAGGATTTTATCTTTGTCCAGAATTACTGCTCTGGTGATGATTTCAATGTTTGGCATATTTTAATATGTTTTCTTATTATTTTTTCACCTCGCCCAATAGACAATAATGCCTCCCGCTGTCAGACGTCCAGATTCTTTGAATTTTGAAAGCCTTGAATTCTTTTTTGATACCTTTTTTGTCAAAAAGATAATGCGACAAGCCCTTTTCTCCTCCTTCAATTGGAGTATAGGTTCTTATTGCGATTATTTTATATGATACCTTTTGCTTCCCGTGTCTCTCAATTATTATCGGTCGTTCCGGATCGTATTTTCTGATTCGTCTTTTCCTTAAATTGATAAATATTATCCCGCCAGGCTTCAATACTCTTTCAATTTCTTTTATCGCTTTTTTTATATTCTCTATTTTTCCATGATGAATTGTATGGGTAGAAATTACTGCGTCAAAAAAATCATCTTTGTATGGCAGTCTTTCGTAGATTGAGCCGATTTTGAAATTCGCTTTTAAGCCTTCTTCTTTCAGCCATTCTTTGGTCTGCCTTATTCCCTCTTCGGCAATATCATAACCATAGACATCGAAACCATTCTTGGCAAGATAAACGACGTGTCTTCCGGTCCCGCATCCCAGATCCAGAATTCTTTTCACGCCGCGTTTTTTGAAAATTTCGGCGGCCTCTATTATTTCCTTTTTGGGTTTCATAAAAACCCGCCCCTTTTCTTCAAATATTTTATTCCACTGTTTCATTTTTGAATCAAATA
>Ga0210006_1001720_pt1 | contig 14876 bp, 17 predicted proteins | sample CryGey02umfilter_2_FD_185452 | JGI IMG/M metagenome (GOLD analysis project Ga0210006, IMG submission 185452) | Groundwater microbial communities from aquifer in Utah, USA - Crystal Geyser 4/10/14 0.2 um filter (SPAdes) (version 3) | ecosystem: Environmental > Aquatic > Deep subsurface >... | reverse complement strand
GATGTAACAATTGCAACACAATGGTTGCACAACTCCTATCAAAAGAACGATTTGTAAGCATTCGAGAAGCGCAGGCTGGCCTAAGCAATGTGCTCGCCGAAGCTACAAAAAACAAAACCTACCCGACTTTCGCAAACTAGTGTCCCTCAAACAGATTAAGAATAGACTGAGTGGGTAAATCAATATCAGAATCAATTGGCACCTCTAGGTTTCCTATCTTAGCTGTACCACTACCAACACGCCCCAATAATTGAATAGCTTTTTGTAAACTGCAGGATCTAGTTTTGAGTATTCGTTCTGTCTCGATCATTACGAGCAAACTCACAAAACAAATACACAAATGAGCTACAATCCTCTTTTCCTTGGAATGAAAAACGGGTCTCTCTTTGAGATCACTTTTAGACATTCGAAAAGCTGCTTCTACTTTCCACAGATTTTTGTAATATCCAATCACCTCATCTGACCGTATCTCGTTTAAACTGGTGATGTACCCTTTCAAGCCGTCAAACTGAACATCTTTATCAATCTGCTCTTGATTGAGACGGGGAGCAAGTTTGGAGGTAGATGAAAAACTGAGATATTTGCGTTTACGTACCATGGGTTTATGGCTATCAATTTCTTTTTGAATTTTCTGGATCAACCGTTCACGGTCTCCTTTGTTTTTACGAGCTCTTTGCGATGAATAGTCAACCAGCAACTGGCCTTGGGAAGTGGAGGTTGAGTAGATGGGACTTTGTGAATAGTTGTGACACAGGAGACCGGAAGTTTGTGAGGCGGAAAGATTTTTAATCCTTGCTCCCACAATGTAATTAACGCCTAACGCAAGGAGCAAGTCCAAATTATCATGGGACAACATGCCCGCGTCAGCCACAACGGTAAGTGGAGTATTGGGATGTTTATCTACAAAATGAGAGACCGCCGTTTTTAGAGTATGACCTTCGAAGGTAGAACCTGGGAAAACATCAAAGTCAAAAGGATACCCATTAACGTCTACAAACAGACCAATTAATATTTGAGGCAAATCATGGCGGTGGATTTTAGAGAAACCTTTTTGCCGCAAATCGTCCTCAATATTGGTTTCGAAGTGGAGAGTGGTGACATCATAAAGAATATACGTGATACTTTGGTGACGAGAAGAAACAAAAGTGTAGGCTGTTTTGACCAACAACTCTTTTTCAATACTATCCAAAAACCGGTAAACAACATCTTTGGCAAGATTTATACCCAGATATTGGTTGAAATACTGAATGGTGGCTCGTTTGGACTTAGGGTAAACAATCCTGCCAATGACTAGATCTCGAAGTAAGGTGTTGGGGAAACCAATCTGATCATATACAAAACCAAAAACACGGTGAAATCCCGTAATATGCCAATTTTTTAATGTAGCGGAAGTGACAGGGGGAGAAACAACACTAAACAGGGGTGATTGATGGTGGTGTTTTATTTCCGACAACACACTCTGGGCCTTGAGGTTCAAAACAGCCATTAGGTGAGGAGAACTAAGGGGAGCACTACCTACATGCTTGTCCAAAACAAAACGACCATGCAGTTTATGACCAACCTGAAAAGCAATTGATTTACCAACTTTTACTTTGCGGACAAACACCTTCCCATTGTATCGCTAGTGTCCCTCCCACAAACACCAAATCCCTATCTACGGCCCTAAATTACTCACCAAACCATCAAATCTGCTTATTCTGCGAAAGTCGGGAAATGGTGTGAGGATGTTAATAATCGTCAAAGCAAGATGGAATATAAAGCTTTATACATTAAGCAGGAAGATTGGGAAAAATATACACCAAAGAGTTTTGATGAAGCGGTAAGGTTAGTAAAGGCGGGAACTGACAGGGCTTTTTAGTGTCATATCAGATTTGTATCTTTAGTTTTGCTTCAATCATTTCAAGTTCTTTGAGTGAAGTAAACTTTAGGATCTTTGGGCGAAGTTCCTTATATGTTTTATTGCTTGGCAAATTAGTTAGTTCGTTAATTTGTGATCGATCAATAGCTGAGGTATCGTTAATAAGTTCAGTTGCAAAAGTTTTTAATTGGTCAGGTGTATGCGCGCTGTTTATCCAATACGCATCGGCTCCAAGGTTAAATGCTTTTTTAATTACTTCGTCTTGCCCGAGGTTATTAACAAATACGAATTTGGATAGAATTATGCCAAGTTTGTTGATATGTTCGAGTGCTGATAATCCATCAATTATAGGCAACATAATGTCACTCCAGATAAGGTCATAACTGTTGTTTACTGCTAAGACTAAACCCTCAAGTCCGTTTTCGGCACTTGAAACGGTATAACCTTCTTCTTCTTCAAGTAATGAGATATATAACTCGCGTAAAAATGTTTCATCCTCAATGACCAAGATGCTTTTGCCCATGAGTTAAGTATAACAACAAATAGTGAATGGCGGGGTGGGGGGTAGATTGTTTATTATTCAAAGCTCAAGAGTCGCAAGTCTGGGATGTGTATTAATTCCGTCTGTCTTTGAATAATTGTTCTAACGCCCTGTACTATTCGGAGCCAGATATGTTTAAAATATTACGTTAAGTTATGAAAAGAGATATTAAGGCTGCAGTCCAAATGGATTGCTTGCCAGCTGATGTTCTAACTTGGATAAGTCTTAATCACTCTGGCTTAACCTCGTTAAATTATATAACTATTTAGTTTTGTATCCTTGTAAGTTAAAATAGGCAAATGACCGAGAGAAGACCACAGTTAAAGTTTCTAAAAGATCATGTAGGCTTTGTACTAGACGGAAAGAAAACATTAGAGCCAAGGCCTAGAAGCCACCAGTGGATTGACAGACTGTCTGACGCTGAAGAAATAGAGTTAACTTATGGACCTCGGTTTGCTGCACCAAGGGTTTTTGCGAGAGCAAAGATTGAGAGAATTGAGGTAAGGCCATTTGAGACAGCTACACAAGAGGACTTGAAACAAATATCAAGAGGCTGGGAAGATAAAACTCCTGAAGAGTTCGCTCAAGTTCATAATGAGTGGTATGCAAAAGAACTGGCCAAAGGATATCCAGTGGTTTGGGTTTACTTTAGAGTTTTAGAGACTTTTGAAGATTAATGATCGGTCTGTTCTACTAGCTGATTTAGCTCCGAAAGGTATTCAATTAACATTTCATAAACAGGTCTTAACCGTGAATGGCTAAAAATCTCACCACTAAGGTGTTTATCTCCATAAAAGTGTATCTTATTCAGTAACATTATCATTCTTATTTTAGGAAGTAGTGTTCCTAAATCACCTTGTCCAATTGCCTCTGCTATCTGAACTGTGGTTTGCTCGACATCTAAAGCAACATCTAAATCTTTTGCTGTTTCAAAAAACTGGTTGATATCAAACAATCCACTTCCTCTTCTTGTATTAACCCAATCAACTACTCTTAATCTATTGTCTTGCCCAACAAACAAATTTTGAGGCTCAAGATCTCCATGTTCTAAAGTTGTCGGAAGGGTATTGTTTAACCTAACTACATCTGCAAAAAAGTCTTCCATGCCTATTACCCGTTGAGTTAGACTTGTTAACTCTTTCCCCTCAAACCTTCTTATCAATTCGAATGGTTTTTCTACGAGGTACTTAATTTGAATACGCTCACCTTCTGTAAAAGGCTTGGTTAATTCAGGATGCTCTCTAAAGAAAATATGTTTTTGTATGACCCAACTTTGAAGTGTAGCTACATGTTCTGCAGAAAAGGGGTTAAATTTTTCAGGTTTTAAATGTTCTAATATAACAAAGCCGTTTCCTGATGTTATTAATCCTGGAGCTCCAAGAAAAGGGTGGTGCTGTAAAATATCTTCATAAACCCTTTGTTCCTTCAGGTGCCATTCCTTCATATATTCTTTAGCGATAAAAGTTCCTAGTTGATCTCCGGTACTAGATACTGCGTTTATTAAAAAAACATTGTCGGTGAACCCCGATTTGATATGAGTAAACGAAAATGAAGCTCTTTCCATACTAACCTGTTGAGCTAAACTATGCTCAATGTTTGGTTGATGATTTACTTTGCCCCATTCAATATTCATGTGTTTAGTGAGTATTTTTCAGTGATTCTTTCAAGTATGCCTTTTCCAGTTTTTTCTTCGACTTTTGCCATTTCTTGATATTTGTCTCTTAGACTAGGGTACCAAGTTTGATCTTCCATAAATTTTTTCGCACCGTACAATCTATACACTTGTTCCAAATTTGTTACCAGCTTTGAATAGTTAGCGGTACTGCATAAACTATCTTTGCCGTATGTGCGAGTGTATGCAACCAGTACTTGAGGCACAAAATATAAACCTTTGGGATAATGGTCTATAAATCGCAACAGGAATTCATAATCTTCATACAGAGTTAAAGTCTCATTCCAGAAACCAACCTTTTTAATTGAATCTTTAGAGTGAATCATGCCATTAGTATCACATTGGATCTTTAAATTAATTATGTTCTCGTTAGTGAAAGGCGGGTTTGTGAATATCTTTCCCTCGTAAAAGGTTTTTATTGGTTTATGCTTGTTGTCTACAAGTTTAATAGAATACTTTTTATTAGGCATAAATAACACCTTTTCTGGGTGCTGTTTTATAGCTTTATCCATCTCGGTAAGCCAATCTGGATATAGAAAATCGTCACTGTCTAAATAGGAAACATATTTTCCTCTGGACTCTTTAATACCCTTGTTTCTACCGCTTGCTACACCCGTATCGTTAGGGTTTGCAACAAACCTTATCCTTTTATCGTTAAATTCGTTTATAAGTTTCTCTGTGTCATCCGTTGAGCCTGCATCAACAACAAGGATTTCTATATCTTGGAAGTTTTGACCTAATACACTAGAGATAGCTCTCCATAGCACATAAGAGCGATTTTTAGTTGGTATTATTATTGTGTATTGTGGTGCCATCTGAGTTTGACTTTTATACAATAGATGTATAATATCTCTTAATACTGCCATTATGCAAGATGATCAATATAAGACCTCACAAAGTTAATATACCTAGTAAAGTAATTGAAAAATGTTGGGGGTCCTATTCGCAAAAATATAAAGAGATAGAATCAAACCTGAACGCTTCTTTAAGTATCGCAGCAAAAAGTTTGCAAGGAAGCATGCATAACGCTGGTGGGTTTCAGTTACAAACTTCAAAACTTAAACTATTGCCAGACGATTACCTCACTTCATATTTTCTTTCGAATAAGGCAAACAACTTAGTCATCAAGCTTAAAACAAAATGGATTTTTAGAGGAGCAGATTATTATGTGGGTATGCAAAAAAGTTCAAATTTACAAAAAACAGAACTCATTTTCTCTCGTTTAACTGAGATGCTTCAGGTGTTAGACAAAGTGCAAACAACCTCAAATCTAGTTTTGTATCTAACATTGCTTGACTATGTTAGAAACTACTCTTTATTACTTTTATATGCGATTCATCAATGTTCGCAAAATCGTGAAGTTACTAAAGAAGCTCAAATGCAATATGTTGTATTTTTAGAACTAATAGACTGGATAGAGAGTTTCTACCTGCGAGCATATATCAGTGCAGAAGCCAAGCAAGAAAAATATAGTCCTCGTTTCATTACATCCCTACAGTTTTTTAGAAATTTCCTTCGTGAAACAATTTCAACGCTAAGTGTTAACGATAAAATGTCTACGGATATTTATAGAAAAATAAGAGAGGCAGATAATCCCATCAAAACAGTAAATTTTGCTCGAAATATCAGCAAATACTATCTTCCAAGAAAGTGCGTATTGATTGGTGTCGAGTATGGTGGAATTGAATTACCCTTTATGGTAAATGCATACAGGGAGCTGGTTGGCAAGAATAAAATAGATAGTTTAAGCGTTAATCTGAGCAGCTACTCAATAGCGAGTAAGAGATATGTAGATGAAATTGGCGATTCTTTGTCTCCATTTACATCTCAAAAAACATTAGAAAAATACGATACTGCGCTTATTCTTGAAGATTCTATTACAACAGGTAGAACCATTGAGTACCTCTGCAAGCTTCTTCCAGAAAATATCAAACAAATCTATTTCAGATGCATTTCTTTTACAAACACGAATAGATATCATCACCTTACACGCTTCGAACACGGTGGAGTTAATCCGATTATTCTCGAAAAATCAACAGCTTTATATCCATCAACTTATACAAAAACTTACACCAGAGAAAAATATACGAATAAAAGTGGTGTTTTTAATAAAGAGAAAAACCGTATCATGAAAATGCAGAAGAGTTATTATCCAGAACTAATAAACTAAAATGAAGCAGAATGTAATCTTTGATTTTGACGGTACCTTGGCACGCACTACCCCGTATCACCGTTCAGCTTGGGAGGCGGTCATCAAAGCACTTGGTATCAAGAAAGACTTAAATGCTCTTCTTCCGTTTGAACCTAATTTGAAGGAACGTTTTGACAGTTATAGGAGAATTAAAATCGGATTCCTGAATAACCATGATATTAAGTCCAAGATATCTGCATATTTTGATGAAACGCAAGACGAGTTGTTAGCGAAAAAGATAGTTGATTTAAAAGAGAGTCTAACCATTACAGCGATATTTCAAGAAGATTCCTCAAATACATTAAGGAACTTAGGTGTTAACCTGCTTGGTTGTCTCAACACACTCAAATCAAATGGAGCAAGAATTGGAGTTATTTCTTCTACAAGAGAGCCAATAATTTGTAGCTTTCTATACAAGTGCGGCATACTAGAAACGTTTGATTTTATAATCGGTGAAGAGTCGTTAACGAACAGAAAGGGAAAATTATTTGATAAACCAAATTTATATGCCAAGAAAGTACTCAAAAGACTCAATCAAACAATGGATTATTATATTGGTGATAACACAACGATCGATAAAGAGTTTGCAAAAGTGTGCAAGGCAAAATTTATCTATGCCAATCATGAGTCCGATTTTATGGGAGTGCTCAATAATCTAAAATAACTATGAAATTATTAAAACTCTGTAATATTAAGAATATCTTTGAAACCAGGACTGCAGCTTCACTCGGCATTCAGTTCTTGGGATATCATTTAATTTCAGAGAACGACTTCAAGAGATATGATGCCATTAAACAATGCGTGAGTGAGTTGAGAAAATATTACCCCAATACACACGCAATATTAGTAACAAAAGAGCAAGATGTTAACAAGATTGTTCCTGTGATCGAAGAAGTAGAGTTTGATGGTGTGCAACTCCACTATAGCGATTCTAACTCTCAATCTTCTGCACTTAAAGGGCATTTCGGTTCAACGTTCATTGTTGTACAAGTCGTGTCTCAAGATGAAAGTATATTTAAGCCAAGTCAGGCAGATTACGTACTTATCGATAAGTCTTATGTGGGTGGAACTGGTAAGCAAGTCTCACAAGATCAGCTGGATGAAATAATTAGTAAAGTTAGAGACGTAAAGACTCTATTGGCTGGAGGAATTTCTAACTCAAACTTATATCAATACCTCGAAACTCCCGTAGACGGATTTGATATCCAGAGTGCAATTAAGAGCGAAAAGAGTACCACCACTGAGAACTCCGATTTTACCCAGATGTTTTTATTAGCAAGGCTATTAGGATATAAGTTATCCCTGCAATCAGGGCAGGTTGGTTTTGCAATTCAAGATGTAAATCAGCAAAATCACGAGCTTCTTGAGGAAGCCATTAAAGGTTCTATAGATTTCTTTCATATAGACATTTCTGACGGTTTTGTAGGGAAAGTCACAGATCTCCAAGCTACCAAAAAATTAATGAATGCGATCAATTCAATAAACTCACATCTAAGAATGCAGATTCACTTTTTTGTTTCTTCCCAAGCAAAGTTTGAGAATATCTACCATGAAATTAATCTAAACAATAGCTTTGTGTGTGAGATATTTGTTCATGTAAACAGAGATAATTATTCAAGTTTTGACCCTCATTTTGTATCAAGAGACAATATCTACTTCGGGCTAGACGTTAAAGACGTCATTGACGAATCTTACCCATGGGAACAATTCGTAAAGGAACAGCTTCTCGTGTGTTTACAATCAAAAGAACATGGCGACAGAATAGTCAACCTAAATCGAGGTTTGAAACTAATTCGCTACTCAACCAAAGAACAGCCAATTATCACATTAGACCGTAGTGTGGACAGTGAAGTCGTGTTGAACCTTGAGGACTCAAATCCAACAAACGTTGTTTGTGGATCCTATTTGAGAGAGAATATATCAGAACGCTATCAACATTTAAAGAAATACTTACATGACAGAAACGAACAATAATATACGAACAGCAGTTATCGATGTAGGAACACTTAAAAGTAAGTTCGAAGTATGCGAGTTTGATCAGTCATATGTGTCAGAAACTATATGCAGAGAAAAAGAACTGACTGTTTTAGGGCGTGATCTTGATAAAACAGATGGGATGATAGTTCGTACATCCATAGAAACAACCATAGATGCCTTAAAAAGCTTTAAGGAGAAGATTGAAAAACTCAAGGTTGACAAATATAGAGCAGTTACAACTGAGGCGATCAGGCAGGCCAAGAACGCCAAGCAAGTGTTGAAAGAAATTGAAAGTAAAACTGGAATATCACTTGAGGTATTGAGCCATGAGGACGAAGCTAAGTTATATTTTAATTCAGTATCAAAGGATTTCCCAAATAAGGTAATTGCAGTGTCAGATATTGGTGGTGGAAGTGTTCAGGTGGTTATAGGTAAAAACGATGAAATATATGAAACACATTTATTCAAAACCGGCACATATTTTATGCAAGAGACCTTATCAAAAACACATCATCCGACAAAAAAGGAATTAGCGAATGCTAAGGAATATGTCAAAAAAGCATTGAAGTCACTCTCCAACTCTAAACATGAACCTAAGATGCTGGTGTATGGAACTACAAACATAATCGATTTCCTTAAGGCTATGAGTGTAAAATTACAAAAGCATAGTGGAGTAATTGACCACCCATATAAAACAGATGTGAAAAATTTATATCCACTATACGAAAAGATAGTAGCGCTTCCTTACGAAGAAAGGATGTCTATGTTTCCCGCTGAGCCTTACTATATGTGGTCGGCAGAAAACGCTCTCATTAACATTTTTCAAATAAGTAATTTCTTGAATACGAGTGTGATTGTTCCAAGTAATAATAATATTTCATCGGGAATCTTATATAATTTGGCCAAATTGACTAGAAATGAATAAAAAAATCATTGTAATTACAGGTATAAGTTCAGGAATTGGCAAAGCATTCGTGCTTAATAATGTTAGGCGCACGGGTGTAGTCATTGTGGGCATGGGAAGAAATAGTATCTCAGATTTTAAAGAAAAGAATTTTGTTTTTATAAAGACTGATTTGTCTAGTACAAAGTCTATTCAGCACTCTTTTTCTGTCTTAAAAAGAGATTTCGAACGAGTAGATGTGTTAATTAACAATGCAGGCTTTGCTTACAGAAGCACTATTGAAGACCTCACTCCTCGCGAGATTAAAGATCAGTTTGAGGTTAATCTAATAGGACCAATATATCTAACAAGTCTCCTTGTTTCAATGATGAGAAAACAGAAAAGCGGGCATATTATAAATATTAGCTCAGTAGGATCAGTTGTAAGCACACCCACGCTCGGATATTATGCAGCCACAAAAGCTGGATTTAACAAGTTGTGCGATGTCCTAGAGCAAGAAGTTAATAGATATAACGTTAAAGTGAGTAACCTTTTTCTCGGTGCGGTAAAAAGCGATTTTGGAAAAAATATAAAATATCCTCAAAACTATTTAAAGACTGACTATAAGACATTGTATGAAGAATGGAAAAAACGATTCAGCAATTTCTTTAATTTAAAAAACTCGCCCGATGAAGTTTCTGATGCATTATGGGATTTAATATTAAAACCCAAGAGAGCAAAGTACATTCACATTCGAGACTTTATTATGTGTACAGCAAAGAATTTGTTACCATATCGCGTATTCCAGGTTCTCTTTCTAGGTTATTTCTACAAATATGAAAGCTAAAAAATTTGGTTTTTTCTTTTCAGTTAAACATATCGATCAAAATATCGATACGTATAGATTAATTCTAGATGTTATGATTAAGTTGGGAGTCAAAATGTATAGATCTGATTTGATCACCAATTACCCAGAATCGATAAAGACGATAAAGGGCGATGGCAGCGCTTTGGTTGACAGCACCCAACGGCAACTCCGTTCAGCAGATTTTGCGGTTGCGTATTTTAGTGACAAATCAAGAGTAGTGTTTTTCCAGACAATACTAGCTCTTGAGAACAAAACGCCAGTTTTATGTTTGGTTCACGAAGATAAGTATAAAAACTTTCCTGAAACCTTACTCTCCTACGGGGAGGACTTTATACAAGTAAAAAAATATAAAAGCAAAAATCAGCTCGAAGAAATACTTTCTGAGTATGCGGAGGATCTTGACCCTCCAAAGCGACGATTTAATGTGGTTCTAAAGACTAAAACATTGAAACAGATGGAGCAATTATCCAGAGAGCTAGATCTGACAAAGGCAGAGTTACTAAGGCGTCTTGTGGACAAGGAATATCGTAGAATGTTTAGTTAATTATGGCGAATTTTGAAAGAGTTGAAACAGTTTATGTATTGGGTTCCACCACTAGAGACACAATTAGTCGGGTAAAAACGAGGTTTTCTAATCATTTCAGTCCTATGCAACAAGCAGGAGTTAATTTTACAACCGCAATTGATTCGGAATATGGATACTTAGGAGGGACGGGAATAAATATCGCTTGTAATTTGCGACAGTTTTGCGAAAGGGATATATATTTACTCTCAGTCATAGGTGATGACAATGAAGACATCTTTCACACCATAGTAGACAATGAGATTAAACCAGATTATCTTCAGACACGAAACGGTTATAGCACTTCAAAGGCCAGAGGAATAATCGATCTCGATGGAAATCATATTTGGCTCATCCAAGATTCAGTAACAAAAGGCACAAGTTTAGTGTACCCAGAGTCGATTGATAGTAATAGTTCTTTGGCCATAATAGCGCCTATTCGTAAGGCAATTTTTGTAGAATGTACAAATTGGGCTATAGAAAATAATATTGACTATGTTTTTGACCCTGGAATGCTACTCGCGTCCTTGTCAAAAGACGAACTTGTAAAAGGAATTAAATCAAGCAAATGGCTTATTGCAAACGAGACTGAAATGCAAGGCTTATTAAGTAAATCTGGTGTGACATTTGACGAAATACGGGCGAGTGGAATTAATATAATAGTCACTCGTGGAGCTAAAGGGACTACGTTTTATGATAGATTCGGCGAATACGGAACAAATGGTCTAGCACCATCCTCTATCGTTGATACTAGTGGTGCTGGCGATGCATGGAGAGCTGCCTTTTTTGGATCTCTTTTTATGGGGAAAGGTGTAGAACCTTCACTTAAAATTGCAAGTTCTTGGGCGAGTTTCAGCGTAGAAAAACATGGAGCTATAGGCAGTTATCCCGATATGGGTGATGTATATAAAAGAGCAGGCTTATGATAAACGAAAGAGATTATATCTGGGGGCAAAACCAAAAATTGGAAAATATTGATAGAAGTAAATTACCAGAAATTATTTCACAAGGAGGCTATCAAATTATTCTAATAGCAGGTCCAAACGGTGTCGGCAAAGGCATGGTAATTCAGGGTTTATTGACACGAAATGAAGGTGTAGCTCAAGTTTCTAGGATCACAACTAGGTCGATAACAAGTGACGAAAATCAATACCATCAAGTTTCAATAGAATCCTTTTTTGAATCAATAGACAATGGTAGTTTTGTTGAGTGGGGGAAATACGGACAAGGGTATTACGGCACAACCATGGGCAATATTGCGGATGCCTTGAGTAGTGCTAAAAAGTTGATAATAGACATAGATCTTGATGGTGGGTTAGTTCTTAGAAATCTCTTCGAAAATATTGGTGTTTGTGTTTATGATTGTTTTATTTCTCCAATTAGACAAAATCTATTGGAATCTGAAGATGGCGTTGAAAAAGCGTTAGGAGAATTGCGGAGGAGATTGCTTGATAGGGATAGGGGTGAGGTTGCTAAAGAATTAGAGGGGAGGTTGAGAAACGCCGGACAGATGCTACTCAGGGCTAAAGAGTTCAGACATATTATTGTAAACGAACGAGATAGTATAAGCGCGACTGTTTTGATGTTAGAAGATATAGTTTTATAAAGTTTGTTTACAGGGATAAATCCATAGCTTAAGTCTAACATTTGCGATAATAGTGAGTGGCGGGGTGGGGTAGATTTTTATTATTCAAAGTTCAAGAGTCGCAAGTCTGGGATGTGTATTAACTCCTTCTGTCCTTGAATAATTGTTCTAACCTCGTGCACCACGCGGAGCCATTCGACAAGCTCATGGCAAGCCATGGACAGGAGTTGGCGAATGTCCTGAGTAGCTGAAGTAGAGAGAAGGCGTGTCGAAGGACTGGCGGTATCTAGGTGGATATGTATTTTCTATATATACTTCAAAATCCAAAAGGAATTTATTACATAGGGGTTAGTAATGATGTTTCAAGAAGACTGAGAGAGCATAATTCAGGTCGGGGTGCAAAGATAACAGCTCAAAGAGGGGGTTTTTCAATTGTTTACACTGAGGAATACCAAAATATCAACGTAGCATATGCACGGGAGAAACAGTTAAAAGGTTGGAGTCGAGCAAAGAAAAAAGCACTAGTTTTAGGTAATATAGATGAGTTGAAGTTGTTAAGAAAGAGCAGATAAGAATATATGGAAATATCCCTACGGCAGATATTGAGAGGACTATTAATCTGCAAAACCTGTTAGGTTTTGGGCCGATATTGCCGTTGCAGAGCCTTATTAAACATTCGATGTTTGTTGAGATTCAGATAATCGCTTCCAAATTCGCCCAATTATTCTTCCAGGGTACAAACTAGCCCAACCAGGCAACAAACGCCTCGTAAACTTGGCTACGCGGGGTCAGGGCTCGTGTTTTTTTGCAATAATGTTGACGAGATCTAAGGGAGGGTGTATAAGTGAGTATAACTTATGGGTAAATTACTCTCTATACAAGAAGCAGCAGATTTTCTCGGTGTTAACCCTGAGACGCTGAGACGTTGGGATCGTACCGGCAAACTTGTGGCAATCAAGATGAGCGATCGAGGTGATCGAAAATATCGGTATGAAGACCTTTTAAAGATAAAGTCTGGACATGAGCAGGAAAAATATAATGGCTTTGACATCTTACCTTACAGTCCTGGTTTTGAACTATTCACTGACAGATTAGGAATTGTTGCTAGCTTCATTGTTAAAAACGAGGGTATTATGTCGGTTTTTGCCTTCGCTGTGGGCGGACTCACCATGTTTGCTCAACCAGAGATATCAGATGATGATTTACTGAAAGAAGCGAGGGAAATCATTAAGGAACATATTGACAATAAAAAAGTTCAGCATCTGGAGGAATACACCTTTGAGTATCATTCATCCAACTTTATAGATGTCGAAAATCCGCAATGGTGGACCAAAACACTTAAGAAGTATTACGGCGATCAAGGATCAAAATAAAAATATGGCAAAACAATCACAAAAATCAACTAAAGGTCTCGAAATCGATACCTTTAAACGTGAGTCAGACTTCCTGCTTTACACTACCCCAGATGGTAAGGTTAGGTTGGAGATTTTTATTAAGGGTGAAAATATCTGGTTAACTCAAGAAAAAATTGCTCAACTCTTTGGAGTTCAACGACCGGCGGTTACAAAACACCTGTTAAATATTTTTGAAAGTGGTGAACTTGATGAAAATTCAGTTAGTTCCATTTTGGAACATACCACTCAACATGGTGCAATTAAAGGGAAAACTCAAAAACAAAGTGTTAAATTCTATAACCTTGATGCCATTATTTCGGTAGGATATCGAGTTAACTCTACTCAAGCCACCCATTTCCGTATGTGGGCGACTGAGCATTTGAAGGAGTACATCATTAAGGGTTTTACGATGGATGATGAACGGCTCAAAGATCCAGATCAGATTTTTGGTAAGGATTATTTCAGAGAACTGCTCGAGAGAATTCGCTCAATCCGTGCCAGCGAGCGGCGAATTTACCAACAGATTACCGATATTTTTGCCGAATGTAGTATCGACTACGATCCTCACTCTCAAACGACCAAAGATTTTTTTGCCACGGTTCAAAACAAGTTCCATTACGCTATCACTGGGCATACTGCAGCTGAATTGATTGATGAACGAGCAGATCGTCACCAACCTCACATGACTTTGATCGGGTGGTTAAAAAGTTGATCAAAGGAGAAAACAAAAGTGGAGGTAAAATAAAGAAGAAATAATATGGACAAAAAGCAACAAAAAATTAAAGTTAAAGGTATCGAGATCGTAACCTTTAGAAAGAATGAAAGAGATTATATTTCTCTGACTGATATTGCAAGAGCAAAAAATTCAGATGATCCGCGTTTTGTAATTCAGAATTGGATGAGAACACGGTTTAGTCTTGAGTTTTTGGGCTTATGGGAACAAATTAATAACCCAGATTTTAAACGTGTCGAATTCGACACGTTTAAAACCGAGTCAGGAAACAACAGCTTTACCATGACTCCACAAAAGTGGGTAAACAATACTAATGCAATTGGCATCATTGCAAAAGCGGGTCGCTACGGAGGAACCTATGCTCACTTAGACATTGCTTATGAGTTCGCTTCATGGATTAGTGCTGAATTTAAACTGTTTTTAATCAAGGAGTTCCAGAGGCTAAAACAAGAAGAAAATCTACGATTGGAGCAAGGATGGGATGTCAAGCGAATGCTAGCTAAAATTAACTATAAAATTCATACTGATGCGGTTAAAGCTCACTTAATTCCCGCCAATATCTCCAAAAATAGAATTAGGGTCTTGACTAGCAGAAGCGACACTACAGGCTAA
>Ga0210006_1001717_pt1 | contig 14892 bp, 13 predicted proteins | sample CryGey02umfilter_2_FD_185452 | JGI IMG/M metagenome (GOLD analysis project Ga0210006, IMG submission 185452) | Groundwater microbial communities from aquifer in Utah, USA - Crystal Geyser 4/10/14 0.2 um filter (SPAdes) (version 3) | ecosystem: Environmental > Aquatic > Deep subsurface >... | reverse complement strand
AAAAAGTGACTAAAAAGGTGATTTTCTAGGTTAATAAGTGCTGAAATGAGAAATTTCGAGCACCTAAGACAACAAGGAGGCTTTTTTCCCCAGGCCCTTAGTCTGTTTTCTTAGAAAACTGTCTTAATATATCGGGTACCTGTCAGAGGTAATCACGGCTAAAACCACAGCAAGCACGAGTGCCCGCCAAGTTTTACCGAGAAAACCAGCATTCCAAAACTTATTCCATTCGTTCTGCGCATTTTGTAACATGTTACACACTCCTTCTTAAGAATTCCGGCTTTCCGGCGGGAAATGAGCTTCTTAAAACAGAAGATTATTTCCCGCCCTAAGGGCACGAAAGTAAAGGAGAATGTCCATGATACAAGTCAACGAGCGTTTCTTCTTTGAGCCCGAAGGCATCAAAAAATATTATGAGTATTATGGGACATATTGTTGGGTAAGTCAAGAGTATGGAAAGCAAATATCTCACATATTGGGCTAAAGTTACACTTGTGCCAGCTTCAGAAAGGTGCTTGCTGCAAGCTCGATATTCCACAAAGAGGCGGCTTCAAAGGATTTTTCGCGGACTAGGTCCCACTCTTTTTTATCTGCGTAGAGCTTTTCGATGTCGGAAAAGGCTTTTGCAAGGGTAATTGGCCTGTTATCGGGAAGAATAAAGTCTTTGTCTATTTTGGCAATTAACTCTTTTGCGCCGACATTGGGAGATACTATAGACGGTACTCCTCTACTGGCTGCCTCGTTTACGACAATGCACCAGGGGTCTTTTTCGGAAAGAACAATATGTGTAGTCATTTGTACAAAAGCGTTTGTTTTGTCTTGTTCGGTGACTGCATATGGTGTTAGTGTAATGCGAGAATCTTTGGTGGCTGCTTGCGCGATTTCTTGCTTTGCGGGTCCGTCGCCGACGAAAAGAAATCGCGCCTCAGAATTCCGATAATACCCTATTGCGGTTAGAAATTCTGATATTCCTTTTCGTTTCGAAAAGTAACCCAAAAAGCCAAAAGTTAGCGGTTGCTTAGGCCTTAAGGCTTTACTACTTTCTTGCCTTAACGCTATATATTCTTCTATAGTGTAGTTTGCTTGGCAGGTTCGTGCAATTTTTTGCCCTGACAGCGGAATTCCGAGGGATTTCAGGTACGCTGTCGTCATCTGAGAAAAGGATAAAACAGTATCAGCTTGGATTGCTAGAAACAATGTGCAAAACTTTTTATACATAATCTTAAGCCGTGAATCGGCACCTTGTGCTGAAATTTGTTCATTCCAGAGCACTCTATTTTTTCGCGGTATTTGCTTTAACATCCTAATTATTCGAAACATGGTGAAGTTCGTTGGTAAGTTGTCGATGAAAATTACGGTCGCGTTCGGAGCGATTTTTTCCTTGAGTTCTTTCAAGCCAGTTACCCAAACCACATAACTAAAAGGTTTAATTCGTGAAAGTCGTTTATTCTGCAATTGTATGGTTTTGTAGTTTTTTTCCTTTGCAAATTCTTCCTCTGTCCATTTACGGCCTTCTTCTTGAGGCTTTTGCATATGTATGACGGTCAAGTCCACTGTTTTTGCGATTTCTGTAAACAATTTGTGCCTCATCGGCGTGAAAAAATTTTGGAAAATGACGAGTGGTCGGTACTCGGTACTCATACTTGTTCTCGTTTTGGCTTATGCGTTTGCACAAAGTCAATGATGGAATCTACTGTCTTTGCTGCGGTTTTTGCCCAGGTGAACTCTTTTGCATGTGCCATCCCTTTTCGCAATTGCTCGGCAGGGACTCTTTTTTTTGCGGCTTGGTAAAGCAACGGTTCGGCGGTTTCTGGCTTTTTTGGATCTGCAAGGAGTGCGAACTGCCCTACCATTTCACGTACTGCGCCAATGTCTGCACTTATTACTGGAACGCCCAAAGACATAACTTCAATTTCTGGAAGTCCGCAGCCTTCGATAAAGGAAAGTCTGAAAAGTCCAAGAGAATGAACGGCGTAAAGTGCAAGTTCCTCGTCGGTGAGATGGTCCATCAGTTGGATGTTTTCTAGGATTCCTTCTTTTTTTGCTAACGCAATAATGCTGCGAGCTTCCTTGGTTCCCCCAGAAAACACCAGCTTTGTGTGATTGGTATCTTCGTGTTTTCGAATAAATAGAGCAAATGCCTTTATTACTCCAGGTATATTTTTGTTGAAGTCAAAGCCACTGTAATAAAAGAAATAGGGTTCGTTTAGTGGAGAGGGTTTCTTTAGATAAACAGCAGGATCGGTATTATCGAAAATATTCCCTAGTAATATTGCCGTAGTATCGTTTTCTCTGCCTAAATACTGAGACACGGTGTTGGAGGTATCAACGGAGTTTGTGACAATTAGGTCGCTTTTTGCAAGTTCCTTCAGGTATAGATCGTACTCTATGCTTAGCAGTGGATCCATTATCGGTACTCTGCCCCATCGGTGAGTTTTCAGAGGGGCGAAATCGTGAACCATGGTCACCGTATAATCGGCATAAGGGCTAGTGAGGATTTGATGACGTGGTAAGAAGTATATGGTTGGCGTGGCTGATTTTTTGAGAAATTCATTGAGTGCTGGGGCAACGGTCCACTTGTAATAGAAATACTTAAGAATGTTCAATTTTTCAACCTTTTTTGAGACTGAAACGTAGTTTACTCGCTGAAACTGGTTATCAAATACTTCTCGAAGATTAGGGATTGAACTGCCGACTAGCGATATTTGTGAAAAGGCACTAGTCAATTGCGGGTCTTGTCGCTCCCAGCGTTGAAGAATCTCGAAGTACATTTTATCAGTGTATCGACCTATACCACGACCTCGATTAGAATCTTGCAGCGGGAACCCATTCAGTACCAAATGTTTTGGGGCTCGTAAATCTGTCATGTTGTCTATTGTAGCAGGTCCGAAGAGATGAGTGCAGCAATTTTTTGTCCTTCAAGGACAGCGTAATTAGTACCTCTATCTTCGGGAAATATCTGTGAGAAATTTGCAAGGTAGGTGTTCGGAAAATTTGTTTTATATGCCGGAATTTTTTCTGGATACTTGGTGTCGACAACATGCTGTGCATAGGGAAACTTGAAAAGTGTGCTGTTTGCAACTTGTGCTTCGTCAAATGCCGGAAATAGTTGTTTTAGATAGGCAAACCATTCTTGTTTAATGCCGTCTTCTTGATATTTTTGGTCAGTGAAGTATTTATAGTCGTTTGGTACATAAACACCAATGTAGTAGACGTTTTGGTCGTTATACCATTTTTTTGGAACAAGGTTTGTATGTTGCAGGAATACGATGAAAGGAGATTCTTTATCGATGATATTATGCCAGTAGAATTTTGAAAGCGATTGTGGGGAGGAGAAGGCTAAAACAATAGCGGACAGGTAGTTGATTGGTTGTTTAGCATTAGTTGGAGTGCTTGGATTGTTCTTAACGAGGGAAAGGAAAGCCTTTTCTGGAATTGTGGAAAGAACTGCATCGAATACCTTGTGCTTGTTATTGTAGAATATGGTGGCCTTGTTGTTTGAGTAGGTAATCTGTTCAATGGCAGTGTTAGTCTGGATTGCATCGGCTGCTGTTTTATTTTGATTCGCTGAAATTTTCGTTGCCAAGGTTTCGGCAATAGACAAGAAACCACGACGTGGGTAAGCTAGTAGCTCTTTTTCGAAAATACTTTTGCGCGAATTCGCCCGAATGTGAATTCGCGCCCACAACCACGCCATCGAAACCTTAGAGGCATAGGAAGAGAACTTTCCTTGCAAAAGTGGTCCCCAGATGGTGTCCATGACCTTTTTGCCCGACCACTTTTGCATCCAAGCGAAGGCCGGTTTGTCAATTAGTGTTTTCCATCCGTTATATTTCTGCAGAAAGAACACAACAGCTCCTGCGCGAACTCGGTCTAAAACGGGCAGAGGCTTGTACATCAGCAGGTCCTTTACCCCAATAAACGGCAACACCTCAAATAAATTATGTTCTGTATCTTCTTTATGCTTTAAATCTTTATACTTTATACTTTTCACAATCATTCCCACCTTACTCTCGTACCACCCCAATTCCTTACTCAAACCCAACTCATCAAGTAACGATAGAATTGAGGTATCTGTGCGAAATAAATGATGATAAGCTTTTTCTAACGACGCTCCTTCTAGAGTGAAACCCCCAGCTAATCCTCCAATATCACTACTCTTTTCGAAAATTGTTACATCAACCCCTTTTTTGGCTAGTTCGTAACCTGCCGTTAATCCAGTGAAGCCAGCTCCAATTATTGCAACTTTTTTCATAACTGGTCCTAATTGTGTTCTAATTTCGATTTTACAATATAAAGTGGTCTTCCTTGCACCTGTTGATAGGTCCTTCCAATATATTGACCAATTGTTGACAGCGCAATAAGAATAATTCCTGTTAGTATTGTTGCGTAACTGAGGGCTACAAGGGTTAAATTTTGTGCAAACAAGCCAACAATCACGCCAGCACCGCCTACTATTGCGAGTAATGTTCCAGAAACTCCGACAATCATTATTGGTGCGAGAGAAAACCCAGTAAGCGCATCTTCTGCCAATTTGACCATTTTCTTCAGTGAATAACCGGTTGTCCCCGCTTTCCTCTCTTGTCGGTCAAAAAGCACAGCAATTTGCTTAAATCCAATGTAACTTACCAAACCGCGAATAAATCGGTGTCGTTCTGGGAATTGTCGTAGCGTGTCGGCGACCTGTCGTGAAATTAAACGAAAATCACCGGTATCCTCCGGAATCGAAATGTCTGCGAATTTCCGCAAAAGTCGATAGAAAATGTAAGCGGTGAATTTTTTGAGAAAACTATCTTTTCTAGAGCGCCTTTTAGCATAAGCAACGTCATATCCGGCTTCCCATTTCTCAATCAATTCTAGACATACACTTGGCGGATCTTGTAAGTCAGTATCCATGAAGATAACGGCATCGCCTGTTGCTGCGTCTAACCCTGCGGTAATCGCCATCTGATGTCCGAAATTTCTAGAAAATGCAAGTACTTTAACGGTTTTATCTTGTTCAAACAGCAGGCTGAGCATTTCTAATGATTTATCTTTACTACCATCATCGACAAAGACTAATTCCGTTTCGTATTTTTCTTTAATTTTGCTTTGTAATTTTTGTAGTTCTTTGTAAAGTGTCGGAATCAGCACTTCTTCATTAAATATAGGAAGTACCCATGAAATTTTCTTGAGGTTCATATTGTTGGAATTATATCGATGTTACAGCGCAAGAGCAAGCAGGTACGCAGAACCTACCGCAAGTGTTACAATGAGGTGTGACATTAACGAATATTTTCTTAGAAAAGGCCGAAGAATTAATTTCCCCAATTCGGATTAAAAATGAATGGGATATATTTTCGGTTTATGCTCGGCAACGACACGCAGGAACCATGTGTAAGTTGGCCTGCACGTTGGATGACATTGCTTATGGAAAAAATACTTATAGTGTAAAACACGATGATTTTGCCACTCTTTGCGTTGGTGCAACGGTTGCGTTAGAAAGAACACCCAAACTTGCAGAGTCGTTTTTAAAGGAAATTGAAATCAGAATTGAGGCAGACAGTCATCAACCCAAAATACGGAAGAACTTTCCTGACTTTGTGCGCACTCCAGCAAGTATATCGGCAATTCTGATGGAATATAAAGGATTATCTGGGACTCTTTTAAGTATGCTTGCGCTTTCTAATTGGTTGGATTCTGAGGAACTAGTGAAAGATGTGCTCGAAATCGCGCGGCATACAGACCTTTTGCGCATAGCTTATGAGGCAACGCGGATATATGGGAAACTAAAAACTCGGAAAACGCTTCTTGAGGAAGATAGACGAGGGCTACAATTTCTTCGAAATATTGCAGAAAGGCAGGTGCTGGTTGCAACAATGGCCACGATACCGTATGTCCCCAATAAATTTGAGAAAAGTGATAAAACGCTAAGTGCTTTGATAGCGTACATTCTTCGTTTTGCAGTAAAAGAAGATCTCAATAGACTTATTGCGCAATCGACTAAAGCAACCACCTTTCTTCATAAAGATCTGGTAGACTTTTTTGTTGACTATCCTCAAGGTGATGTGCGAAAAAAAGGGTTACGAAATTTCGCCTCACAATGTAAAAAATACGCGCTACTGACCGCTAAGGAATAGTCATCTTCTCGGCCCGAAGACCATGCCACTATGTAGCTTGCAGATTCGCAATCTGCGGAAGATTTGTATTCCTCCGCTGTTGCTAACGCAACACATTTCATTTCTCGGACTAAATTCCTGGGTTTTTGTGTTACGGAATAATTGGGTCGGTTGGATTGAACGTCGTTGTTTTAACCGGTTGTGCCTTTTCGTCTGCAACGCCAACTACCATTGGACTATCAGGTACTTTTACGGGTAAAGGAGGTAACACAGAGCTCGCGGTTGAGGGTACGGGAGGCGTAGGTGGAACTACTTGAGTAGGTGTTGTTATTGAGGGGTCAGCGGGTGTTGCAACAATTGGTGGTAGTATGGGGGCCGCCGTTGCCAAAGGTGTAGTAGGTACAGGTACAACAACTTCTGGTTTCGGAGGAGCTACCGTTGAGGTTACTGTTGTCGTTGTGGTGGTAGTTGCTGGAGGTGTGATGCTTGCCGCACTACTCTGCCCTAGAGGCGGAAGAGTTGAAATGGGCTTAGTTTTTGGAAAAGATGGGGTCACCACTTTTGGCGTCTCTGGCACTACGGTTGTTGGCGCGGTGATGGGGACAGCTGGGACCGCTGTAACAACAGGAGCAACTACTGCTTCTTGTACCGTTGGTGTAGCTGGAACGACAGTCACTGGTTGCGTCTGTTCTTGCCCAATTTTCGATGCATCAGGCTTTAATGTTTGATAGGGAAAATCATTGGTTAAAGTTTGCTTCACGACGTCTGCGTGAATTGAATCCGGCGTCACAAAATCGTTCAGAGATCTTTTTCTGTCGGAAGTATCAGTAAGAAGTTCCTGTGCTGTCGCAGTGTTTGCCGGCGGTGTAGATGGAGTTGGTACTGCCGTTGTAAGTGTTGGTGTTGCAGCTGTGTTAGTTGCTGTTGGCGCAACTGCCGGTTTGGCCTGAACCTCTTTAGTATTGGGTGCGGTTTTTTCAGGTTTCGGCTTATCAGATACACCGAATACCCAACGTACAGCATTTCTAAGAAGTAACAACAATAATATAATTACTACGATAACCACAATCCAGAAAATTTGCTTTTCAGAGATTGAAATTCCTCCGAGCGAAAACACAGCGGTGTCACTCTTGGTCATATCTACAAATTTGAACCAAAATTCGGTCATGTTCATGGCGTTGGTGGTGTTAATTGAGGTGGCTTCGACCATTGTGGTGTTGGAATTGGAGTACTTGGATATTGAGTCGGTGTAAACTGCGGAATCTGATCAAATTGCTTTGCTGCAGTAGTAGGTAGATCTCCTGATTGTGGTATTTCGGCAGGTTGTTCTATTTGAGCTGTAGCAACGGTGGAAGTAGTCGTAGGTGCTTCATCAGTTATTTGCTCTTGAACCGATTGCTGCTCGGTGGCGATAGGGGGCGAAATTTGGGCAATTGTAGGCTGCTCGGCTACCGGTACTGAGGGTATTTGCGGTTCGCTTATTAATGGTTCTACTGGTGCCGTAGCGACTTCTACCGGTATTTGTTGTACTTGTGGCAACGGAACTGGCTGGCTCATCTCTGGCTGAGGTTCTGGCGTAGTTTGTGGCAATGTAGCAGCGACTGCCATGCTGTCTTGTTGAATTTGTGGTAACGGCCCCATAACTTGAATGGGCGTCACTGATGCTCCTGCGGTTAGTTGGCTTTGTGTAGAAACAGGTTTCTTCTTTCTTAATAGTAATGCAAGTGCTGCAATTATTGCAATTAAGGCCAGAACCAATCCGCCCAGAATGAAAGGAATTTCTCCTTTATGAATATACATAGTGCCAATCACGAATAGTGGTGTATTGTCTTCGCCTGCGTCTATCTTTTCCTGTGCCAATTGACGAAGTGGCGTCACTATAGCACTACTTAACGTGTACGACTGTTTTGTTGTGTCAAAATCTCGTATTGCCCATTGGTAATACTGCTTCTGCATATTATCAATTGCGGATAATAACGATGTTGAGATGGCACTGCTATCGGTGGTAATTCCTGCGTCCACCAGCATCTTGCTTACTTCTTCTACCGAAACACCTGCGCCATAGCTACCGCCGTCGCCGGCAATCAGATAGGTGCTAACGCCAACGACTTCGCCATCGGCATTTACCATCGGTCCACCACTATTGCCTCGGTTTATCGCGGCATCCGTTTGGATAAGTTTGAACAGATTGCCTGCACTTGTTTTAACCGCACTGATTTTTCCACTGGCAATGGTAGCGCTCATTGAAGAAGTATCAGAAAACAGTGCCCTATTATCAGCAATGCCCGGAAAGCCAATGGTCAGTAACGTAGAGCCTTCTAGCAGTTTGGATGCATTCGCCAACGGAAGGGTTGGGTAACTACCTGCAGGAGCTTCTACTCTAAGTACCGCAAGATCTGGTACCGTGAGTGTGTAAGGGTTATCTGCCAGCTTTTTTTTATCTATCAATAATTTACCAAGATATTCCAATTTGCTGGTTAATACGTTTGCCTTAACCACGGTCAACTTTTCGTACAGTGTTGGATCTTTCAATTTTCCTGTTTCGGAATTGAACGCAAAAGGTGCGTCTGTTTCTAAGTAGTTTTGATAGGTTGTTCCGCTAAAGGTAATTTTCTTCTGCCCTATCAATTGAAGAATATACATCTTAACCACAATGCTAAATTCTTCCAACTCGCTTTCGGTAAGTGAATATTTGCCGGTGGAAGTCAGGTAAACTGGGTACAAATCTAAAAAGACCGCTTTATAAACAGGGCCAGAGGTAGATAGAAATAGTTCTTCTGTGCTTGCGAAGGGATTATCCGCGGCAACATGTGCGTTTGTTACAATAACGCCTGAGGAAGAAACATAGAATCCTGAACCCGTCCCACTATAACAAAGTGGGAGTTTTCTGCCCGAGTAAGTCGGTATATTCTTTGGGTCGTCAATGCTGAGCTCTGTACAAACGGTATTCGCAATATGAACAGTGCCCAGTTTGCCCATCAATGCTGGTTTTTCGATAGTAAAGGAGTTGTCTCCGAGTACCTTGTCCGAAGGGGCACCTTCTGTAGGTGTTTCAAAAGTTATTCCCGAATCGACAATTTGGGCAATATCAGTATCGGCAAATGTTGACGGTACGGTTTTGGCTTGTTCAATGTATTTTGAGTAAGAGATATCAAACGTTTGTTCCTTGTTGGGTACATAACCGAAGAACTTGTAAATGTGCACTTTCTGAGTGCCAAAGACATAGGTATAGGCTGTTCCTACGGTATCTTGCCCCGCGATTTTCTTGGTTATTTTTTCTGTAACAACGGTTACCTCGTTATTAAATTTTCTTGCAGATTCAAGCTCTTGTGCTACCAGTTTTTCTAGCCCTGCGGTTGTTTTTTCACCAGTAAAATACTGCGCGTTGATACGGATAGCAATATAGGGGTCGTCATATTTTGCGGTTACATATCCGAGGGAAAGATAATTTGTGCCTTGAGAATTTACTGTCCATTTTTTCTTATCAAAAAGTACTTTCATGTTCATGTCGGACAACGTTGCAGCAATTGAAGGAGCTACATCGGTTGGTGCAAGCTTTGCAGTTGTAATGATGGTTGCGTACTGCCCAAGCAAAGAAGTTGAAAGTGTTGCTGGTGAATAGGCGGCTATCTTAAGAACAAGGAATTTGTTTTTCTCAGCATCCTTTTTGAACAAAATCGTATTTATAACGGTGACAATTTCACCTTTCTTTAGATAATCTGGCCGTTGATATGTGACCACGAGTTCTTGATATCCTTCGCGTTGGACAACTTCTTTAAAGGTTGGTTTATCATAAACCGTATAAAGTTTTTTATAGTATTCAACAGGGTCGGAATCTAGTAATTCGAAGTTGCCATAGATACCATCGTCACTTCGTGGCGTGATTCCTGTATTTGTCCCGCCTTCGCTCATAAGCATGACTGAGGTATCGACTTTGAAAGAAACGTCAATAGTTGGGGAATAGTAGTTCATTGGACCAGATGCCGTGTAGACGAACTCTTTTTCTAGAGCTGCTGCGATGGTTTTGTTTTGCGTATCGATAACTACCGCTGAAGAACTCGCTTTTTCGGCAATCTTTTTATTTGAACTGGCTATGAGAACTATTGGGATAGCAATGCTTGCGACGGCGATTAGTGCAAAAACAATTGCAAGTAAAGGCAGCCTTTTCTTACTACTGGCAGGTGTTGCACTAACTGTTGGCTTCTTTTGCAGGGTTTCTGGTGGTTTAATCGATGTTATTTCTGTCGGGAGAGGAGGCAGTGGTTTGTCCATGAATCTTTATTTCTAACAATATTATCACTTCAGTATAGCAGAATTTTTGAAGAATTTAACGGTTTACCCGTTAGCTTAAAGAAGTGCTAGCAAATTGTGGTAGAATAGCTACAACGCAGCCGTGTTTCTACTAAACTGATTAGCACTATTATGGACACAAAAGGAATCTCCATTGCTTTAAAGCTTCTTGCCTTTATAGCGGTATTAACTGTTTTGTTTGTAATTATGAATGCAACGGGTTTTTATAAACCAAAACCGCAGCAGCAAGGGCAACCAACGCCAACAGTTTCTGCTACTGCTACTCCGACGGTTTCAGTTATTTCAAGTACTGCTGATGTAGATGCTCTGTCAAAAGAACTGGACGCTTCCCTTTCGGAGGTTGATGCTCTTGATAAAGATTTAGCTTCACTAGATACATCGTTTTCAACCACTGATATTGATGCTCTAGTAAAAGATTTAAACGCTATTAACTAATTTTATTTGGAAGAAATGATGAAGAAGTTATCACTATACGTAGTTACGATTCTAGTATTGTTGGTAGTTGTAGGAGCGACTGTGACTTCGGTGTCAGCGCAAGGGCCTTCAACGACACCCACATCGGTAGGGACACAAAAAGCTGCAAGGTTAGAAGCAGCCAGGTCTGTAGCGGCAAAAATTTTTGATAATCATTTTCTGAATCGATTAAACGCGTTACGTGCCAAAGTTTCTGCAAACGACCGTTTGGGCACCGAAGCAAAACAAGCGCTACTTAGAAAAATTGATGCTGAAATAACCTGGTTTACCAGCAAAAAAAACGAACTTGCCACAGCTACAACCATAGCCGAGTTAAGAACCATTGTTAAGGATGCTCGAGCACGTTTTCAAAACATTGCTAAGGAAGTTCGACTACTTTATATCGCTCGTGGTTTTGTTGTATCTCTCGAAAAAGTGATTACCAATTTAGAGAACAATATTATTGCAAAAATCGAGCGTAAACTCACAGAGCTTTCGAACAATGGTGTCGATGTTTCGGTAGAACGAGCGTTAGTTGCGAAAGCAAAAGCAGAAGTTGTCGAAGCGAAATCAGAGTTGGTCCTAACGAAAAACAGCGTAACATTTGAAGAGGCTAAGAAGCACTTTGAGGCAGCAAAGGGGCATGTGAAGAGTGCGAGGCAGGACCTGAAAGAAGCATTACGAAGTTTAAAGAATAAAGTTTAAAGTTTAAAGGATAAAGTTTAAAGGATAAAGGATAAAGCTGTCCAACTAATGGGGGCGAGAAGTACAAATCAATCTTTGTTTAGAGGTAGTTATTGACCTGTTGAGTATCTTGTGAATTTGGGTAAGAATATCAAATACTAAAGATCTTTCGTCGTCTGAAATTAGTTTTGCAAGATGCAGATTTTTTAACCAAACGAAAGATTCGAAGCATTCTGCTCTGGAGATTGAGAGTTTGGAAATATAGTCCCTTCTCGATTGGGCCATTTTTGCTTCACGTGCGTTTGCCCCTATTGAGGTACAAGATCGAAGAAACTGCCTTGTAAGGACGAATTCATGTTGTTCCTTTGAAATCAAGAAAATCTTTGGTATAACGAAGGCTTCTAATGAATCAGTTAACTCAATCAATCGATTACTACCCTGCATTTGCTAATTGTAGTTGTTGAATTGTGACAGGACAATTGCGCAGGGATATCTATACTTTACGCTTTAATTTTTAATTTCCTTCCCATCTGCGGAAAAAACACTGTCTGCCTCATTGGTTTGTCGACCATAAACGAGAATAAGCGTTCGCCCATGCCAAAACCGGTCGTTGGGGGCATGCCATATTCAAGCATTTCAACAAAGTCTTCATCAATCATTTGTGCTTCGGCATCGCCAGAATCGCGCAGGCTTTGCTGCGCTTGGAAGCGTTCAAGTTGGTCTACGGGGTCGATAAGTTCTGTATATCCGTTGCCCAGTTCGCTTCCTGCGATAATGACATGGAAGCGTTCGGTTACGGTTGGATTTTGGTCGTTGATGCGGGCAAGTGGTGAAACTACCGTTGGCTCGTTAATCAGGAAAACGGGACCGGCGAGGTTGACGCGGATTTGTTTCCACAACATATCAATTAGTCGCTCGCGATTCGCCTTTTCTTCGAAATGAACTCGTCGCTCGCTCAAGCAATTCTTTAGTTCTTGGTCAGTTGCCTTCAAAACGTTAATACCCAGCTCTTTTTCGATAGTTTCCACGTAATCAATAAAGTTCCAGTCTTTTGCAAAGTCAACTTCGTGACCGCGCATAGTAAAGACCGAACGGTTGAACACAGTTTTAGCAACGTAACGGTACATATTCTTCACTAATTCCATATTGTCCCAGAAGTTCGCATAGGCCCAGTAGAATTCCAGGTTCCAAAATTCCTGCAAATGCTCGTCGTCGATACCTTCGTTTCGGAAACAGGGGCCAATTTCAAAAACCTTCTCGTACCCTCCCCCAATTAATCTCTTTAGCGAAAGTTCTGGGGAGATTCGCAAGTAAAAGTCTTCGTCCAACGCGTTATGATGGGTAGTAAAGGGATTTGCATCTGCCCCACCGGTGGTAGTTTCCATAATTGGCGTGACCACTTCGGTAAAACCTGCATTCAGCATAAAATCGCGTATTGCCTTCCAAAACTGTGCCTTTTTGACGAACATTCCGCGCAATTCACTGTCTGAAACAAGTTCAAGGTAGCGCTTGCGAAGTTTAAGTTCTGCGTCCTGAAGTCCATGGAATTTTTCGGGCATCGGGCGTACTGACTTCGACAAAATGGTATATGAAGTAACCATAACCGAAATTTCACCCGTTTTGGTCTTCCCTACTGTGCCAATTGCCTGAACATAGTCGCCAACGTCAAGAAGGTTTAATTGTTCGTACGTCAGACTTTTATTTGAGAGCTTTATTTTTTTGTTTGTCGCCAATTCGTCGCTCTGCCAGTATTCTAACTCGGTAACATCCCCATCCTTGAAGAACAACTGTATTCTTTCCGTTTCATCTTGAATGGTTGCAAAGGCGATTTTGCCAATGTTTCGCAAAAGTACGATTTTACCGACAACGGTTACCTGTTTTCCCTCGAATTTTTCGAACTCAGACTTGATCTGTTTAGCCGTATTTGTGCGGAATGTGCCTGCTCTGGCGGAAACGTAGGGGCTTACTCCAAGATCACGGAGCGTCTTGACCTTTTGAAGCCGAGATTGTCTGATGATGTCTAACATGAAAGGATTATAGCGGAAAGATACTCAGCTGACTATACAAAACGCAAAAAGTGTCCTATAATTACGTATTATGGCAAAAGCACCAAAACCAGCAGAACCTCCAAAACATGTTGGAAGACAACCGGAACTTAGTCCGTCTAGAATTGGCGAATTAGAACCAAAGGTGGCTGCACGTGCAATAGCAATTCACGAAGGAAATCGTATTCTCGAAGAGGGCGTACATGCGGTTATTGATGATCTTCTTGGCGATATTGCATTGAAAGTAGTAAAGAATTTGCATAGACACAACCCAATACGAGTATTTGTTGAATTACAAGAGTTTCGAGCTGAGCATACGAAAGAAGAAGAACAAGGAAGAGAACATAAAGAAAATATGGCTCTTTTAACTGATAGAACCTTAGTAATGTACCGCGCGACGCTAGAGAAAGAAAAGAGCCAGGGTTCTCGTGACGTGAAGAAGTACGGACAAATTATCCAAGTACTCGAATATATTGAGGCATCAAATACAGGCGATGCACAGAAAATGAAACTTCTTAGAGAGAAACACCCACATATTACAGAGTTTGTCGAGAAGATGATCTTTAAGAATTCTAAGGAAATTTCGAAATTATTGAGAAAAGCCATACTTGAAGGCCTTGATGTTCTTCCAGGGGTATCTCCAGAATCCGCAATGGAAGTAGTAAGACTTGCAGAATTGCAACTAGTTTGTTCGCTTTTTAACCAGCACCCAGATGTTTCAAAAGATGAACGTATTCCGATAACCAAAGGTGGTATTAAGGGAGCGTACGCGTTGTACAAGCAACGTCTTCAACATTCCAGAGAGCACTTTAGCTTGTGGAAAGAAACAAAGGATTTTGTTAAGGCATACTGGAAGTTTGTTAGGACCGGAAACTTCACATAAAGGAGCCATCATAGAGTTGACTTTTACTATAGGATGCAGTATAATTCTATACTGCTCTTTAATTATAATATCCCTCGAAACAATCATAAGAAAATGCGTGGCGTCCTTGAAGAATTCTACCAAGAACACTTGCATTCTCTTATCTTTGAAGCAGGGTGCTTTAGAGATATGTATTCCCGGCAGAATTTATTCTGCCTGCCGCATGGCGGCAAGTGCTTAGCACCGGGAATCATATGCTTCTGCTAAGGGGATAGCTCTTTAATAGGTGGTATTAACTTCTCCCCACAGTTTCCACAGTTTATGCGGTTGCTTTCAGCCGAATGAATTGTGGAAACCATGTGGTAAACAAAAAAATTGCCCTCGGGCAGAAAGGAGAACACCATGAAGAAAGCTGGAAAGTGCCTGCTTTGGGTAATTG
>Ga0210006_1001716_pt1 | contig 14898 bp, 14 predicted proteins | sample CryGey02umfilter_2_FD_185452 | JGI IMG/M metagenome (GOLD analysis project Ga0210006, IMG submission 185452) | Groundwater microbial communities from aquifer in Utah, USA - Crystal Geyser 4/10/14 0.2 um filter (SPAdes) (version 3) | ecosystem: Environmental > Aquatic > Deep subsurface >... | reverse complement strand
GGGTTCTTCATTATACTCGAACAACCGCGGGCTGGCAAATACCTTGATTAAGATTTTGAATAATGTTTTTTTTCGTGCCTGAGCGGAGTGAAGCCGAAAACATTTGGGGAGCCGATTCCCCTGACCTCCATTCTGCAATTTCACTCACTCGAATGGAAGAAGAGATGAAAAAAGTTCAGACCGGCGCTGGACATCAGGGAATAAAAAGGATTGTCTTTTCGGTGAGTGGGGTAAATATTGACTCTCGTGGCAATATGACTGTTTGCTATTATCGAGACCCCGACATTGTTGGGAATCTATCAAATTCCGTCTATAACATTCTGAAAACTTTCGGTATTACATCGGTTTTGCTTGTGTGTTGGCACGGCGCTTTATCAATAACAACCCGACAGATGCCGTAAGGATAGCTACTATCGCTACCCACCAACTTCGCTTATTTTTTCCTAGAGTGTCTAATGTCGCAACCACAATCTTGTCTCCCTCCACGGTTCCATCAACCAACTGCTCGTTTATCTCTACCTTAATTGTCATGTCCGAAGTTGGCTTTTGTTCGATGTAGATGTTGCCCTTGCTGTCTGTAACGTATCGCTGCCCATTTATAATCACAGGCGTGTTTATCAATGCGTTCGCGTTTGCATCCTGTACTGCAACAGTAAACAGCTCAATCTGAATCGGTTCTTCCCCCGTAGGCGCAGTCGGGGTTATTTCCACGGTTCCTGTGGGTCCTTCACTCGTAGTGTCTGCACTTTCTGTTTGAATCATGAGTTCTAATGTTCGTTCTGACGATTTGTTCCCTGCAGTGTCTATGGCATAGTAGGTCAACTGAGAATACCCAAGTGGTAACGTCAGTATAGAAAGACCGTACCATCCGAAACTGTTTGCCGTGGACGTGTAGTCATTCTTGTCGTATTTGAAGTGCACCACACTGTTGGCTTCTGTTTGCCCTTGGATATACGGTGTTCGTGAGGTGAAATAGTAATACAAACTTGACTTGTAGAGAACATTGGAAATGAGTCCCAGATTTGTGATGTTAATGGTCGGTTTCATGGTATCGAGTGTTATGGTATCAGTGTATGCAGTCGACTCGTTGCCCGCCGCATCCTTAAACTTCGCGTACACTGTCTTGGTGCCATCTCCCGTCGATACAGTAAACGATTTACTCGTCGCATAGCTTTCCCATGATGCGCCTGTAAAGGAAGCACTTTCCGAAAGTTTCATGTGAGTCACCGAAGAAATCGTATCTGTCGCTGCCAACGTAAGTGTGGTTGCGCGGTTATTGGTCGCAGTAGCGCCACCATTTATTGAAATACTTCCTGTTGGGGCAGATGTATCAAGCACTGTCGTAGCGGAAAGGACTGACCCTTCGTAGTTTGCATAATCACGATATTTTGCGTAGACTGTTTTTGAACCTTCGCCGTCAGACACAGTTAACGATTTTGTTGACGCGTACGGCTCCCATGAGGCGCCGGAAAAGCCAGAATCCTCGGACACAAGCATGTCTTTGACCCCAGTTGCCGAAAGGTCTACCGTTACGGTCGGATTGGCAATAACGGGATCAACAGTAACATCGCCATCGGACGGTCCCGTCGGGTAAATCAGAATGCGATTGTTTCCTTGATCTCCCACATACACATTGCCATTGTATACTGAAAGAGTAGTCGGCGAAAGAAGTGTTTCTGCCGTAATGTTCCGTACAATACTAGTAAAACTTGCCTGGCCAATAACAAAATCTGCCGACTGACCATTTGTGGTTGGAGTATCTGACCATCCAAGAATTCTGTGATTCGCACTGTCGACGATAAAAAAGCGAGTTCCGTCTGAATAAAGGCCATACGGAATATATAAACTTGACGCACTAATTCCGCCGTTATTTACAGTGTTGCTTGTCATATTTGGTTGTCCCAAAACCAGGTCTGCGTCTTCTTGGTTGGCCACAGGAAAACTGGTCCAAATAAGTACTCTATTATTCGCATAATCTGCAACAGATAAACGTGTACCATCCGACTCAGCCCCACTGGGTCTGTTCAGACTATGGGCAGAAATGCCACCATTGTTCACGGTGTTGCTAGTCATATTTGGCTGCCCTAAGACCAAATCTGCGTCCTCTTGGTTAGTTGTTGGAAATTCATTCCAGATCAGTACGCGATGATTCCAAAGATCGGTTATCATCAGTTTGGTACCCACGCAAGTGGCACTCGAAGGAAAATACAGGCTGTGGGCGGAAACTCCACCATTATTTGCAGAACCGCTTGTCATATTCGGTTGCCCTAGTACAATATCCGCTGCCTCTTGATTAACCGTCGGCCACGAATTCCAGATAAGTACCCTGCTGTTAAGATAATCTCCGACAACAAGCTTGTCTCCACAGATTGCCCCGGTCCATGGGTAATACAATGAAGAAGCAGAAGCGCCACCATTGTTTGCCGTCGATGAAGTGATATCGGGCTGTCCAAGAACAACGTCTGGACTCACGGTATCTGACGGCGATGGAACAGAATTCCACAGCAGAACTCGATGGTTGTTCGTGTCTATAACTGCCATTTTCCCACCTTGAATGACAACTTTAGTCGATGCAAGTCTATTGTATCCGCCATAGCTATTGTTATTCCGTGTGAGTGCATCCTGCCCTAGTACGAAGTTTGCCGATGCACCATTAGTAGTCGGGACACTGTTAAAGCCTAGAACGCGGGCGTTGATCAAATCCGCAATGTAAAGTTTACCGTCAATGATATCCGCATCCCATGGGTTGTTGAGTGAAGATGCAGACAATCCACCGTTGTTCACAGTTCCACTAGTCATGTCCGGTTGCCCAACTGCGACATCCGCGTCTGCTTGATTTACTGAGGGTATAGTATTAAAGATCAAAACACGGTGATTCCCGCTGTCTGTAACCAGCAATTTGTCAGCTGTTCCTGATACATTGATCGGTGCTTTTATGCTATGTGAAGAAATGCCGCCATTATTCGCGGTATTGCTAGTCATATTCGGCTGCCCTAAGACCAGATCTGCGTCCTGTTGGTTAGTTGTTGGAATGGTGTTGAAAATAAGAACGCGGTTGTTTCCGGAATCGGAGATATATAACTTACCATTAACAACTGCAACGCCGTTTGGTTGGTAGAGACTATGCGCGGTTATACCCCCGTTGTTCGCGGTACTACTGGTCATATTTGGTTGTCCGAGCACAACATCGGCTGCCTGATTGTCTGTAGTAGGAATTGTATTCCAAATCAAAACACGGTTATTCGACCTGTCAGCCACCAGTAACTTGCCACCAGATACATCAATCGCACGTGGCTCAGACAGGCTAGAAGCGGAAAGGCCTCCGTTGTTTGCCGTGCTGCTTGTCATGTTCGGTTGTCCAAGGACCACGTTTGCAGCAGCATCGTTTGTTGTCGGGAGGGTATTGTATATAAGAATGCGGTTAAACTGCCAATCTGCAGTAAATAGTCTGGTTCCATCAAAGGCAAGTCCTCGTGGATCGATCATACTTTTTGCCTCCGGGCCAGAGTAGACGCAGGTAGTGTTGCGATTCGGACTGCCGATAACATAGTCTCGTGCCTGATAAGTCGTGGTCGGTGCCGAGTTATATACAGAAATACGACACGCTTCGCCAATCAGCACCTTGGTACCAATTTGAAGAATTGACTCGGGGTTCCAATATCCTTTGAGTCGTGAGACATTCGTTGTGAAATCGGGCTGACCAATCAATTGCGTGGCCGAAGTACTTGTTTCGTCTATAGCAAATGCGGGAGAATTGTTTGCGAAAAGAAAAAGTTCCAAAATGTTTACGCTTACGACCGTAATAATCCAGAATAATCTCATTGGAAAAAGTAAAAAACTTCGTATGTTCATATTATTGACACAGTAGCAACGATGCGGACCGTTGTCAACAATACGATAATTCCGCTATTGATCAAAATAAATGGTAACGAACCCCTAGTGAATAGTTCATAAATTTAAGATACCATATTTTCATGTTAACTATGAAAACACGGAAAGAAAACTTCTCTACATAGCAACAAGCTTATCCGGATGTTCGTAATATCAACAGAACGAAAGTCTCTGAGATGCTTAGCACCGTAAGTAATGTGACAGGCATGACCAGGAAAGCAGTAAATCGAAGATTTTTTTATGAGTATTACTTGTTAAGGCAACCGCGCAGAACTATGAATTTAACGGTAATGCCCAACCTAAGGATTGTTTTGAAATGCCCAGCGCTAGCAGAGGAAAGCAAGATCCAGAACTTCTTACAAAGAAAGTGGTTTTGGCTAGAGAAACAGCTATCGTTTTTTAAGAAATATAAGAGAAAGAGATACGACAAAGAATATGTTTCCGGAGAAGGGTTTTTATACCTTGGACGGCAGTATAAACTCCAAGTTACCAAAGGTTTGTGTGATAAAGTTACATTAAGCAAAAACAGGTTAACGATTTCAACTACGAATGATGTTTCGGAAGGAGGCTATAACAAGAAATTGCTAGAATCCTGGTATGAATCGAAGAGGAATAATGTATTTTCTTCCAGATTTTCAGTTGCATTAAAGAAATTCGAGTACAAGCAACGACCTGAGCTTTCAATTGGGGTAATGTCAAAACGTTGGGGGAGCTTTTACAGCAAAGAAAAAATATTTTTGAATCTAAAATTAATACACACATCAAAAGAGTGCATCGATTATGTAATAACACATGAGCTTTGCCATTTAACGTTCAAAAAACATGATAAGCATTTCTATCATTTAATGCGTGAGAAGTATCCAAAATAGGAAAGGGTGAAAGAGATATCGGAACTGGTTGGGGCGACAGAGGGAGGCAGTTAGCTCTTTGAGTCTTGATGAGCTATGGACTTGACAGGGAGCTGGAACAGATGTAATTAAGAACTAAAAGTCAGGACATGTATGGCTGAACCAAAATATACACTAGAAAAAATCAAATTTGCGACGGATAATCCAACCTATAAAAAGGCATGCGAGTTGTATGAGTCGGGCAAAATCATGAACTTTGACGACAATGGATTTACCTATACTGCTAAAGTAAAAGGTACAGAAATATATAATGTCGTTGTAGATACAAAATATTACGATAGAGGAAGCTGCGATTGTTACTTGGGGAAAAATGATACGCTTTGTAAACATATGGTAGCTGTCGCAATTTATGCGTTACTAAGAGGCAAGAAGATTCCTGCTGAGGATAAAGATGTAATAATAAATCCGATTTGTAGTAATAAAATCGGTGAACTTTCTAAAGAAGAATTTGCAAATATCAAGGTCGAAATCTCTGCTTCGATAAAACACGTTAAGGCGTACTCAGGACCTTCGAGAACCTGGTTTGCTTATCAGGATTCTTTGTCAGAAGGGGTACATCGTTTATCGGCAATTGTATCTAAGTTACCTGTTAGTCTACAAACAGCGGAGTTGTTAGTTTCATTATTGTTGAGATTAGATAAAAAGTTGATTTCTGGGGGTGTTGATGATTCGGATGGCGTTGTTGGAGGCTTTATGCAAGAAGTTGTTGGAGTATTATTAGAGTTTACAAAAAAGGATGCTGAGACAATCAAGGCATTTAAAAAGTTACTTGGAATTGAAACTTGTTTTGGATGGGAAGAATTACTTGTTGCTGTGTACGACAAGAGTATTGCGAGTCACTAGCCGTAACGTAAGGTGCTAGTTATACATATTTTATTTCGTAGCGTGGCTAAGCCACAGCCTCTTGTGGGTTCATACGTTCGCAGGCTCACGATTCATCTCTCGCGTTGTTGTAGCTAAGCCACTGCCCCTTGCGGGTTCATACGTTCGCAGGCTCACGATTCACCTCTCGCGTTGTTGTATGCTACGGTGGATCTATCAATGAATGTGCTGAAACCCTAGTGTGTGCCGACATTAGTGGTTTCCTCCATTTCGTCCAGCAATTTCTAGTATTTGTTATAATTTATCATGAAGACATTCAAGCTCCTAGTAAAAGCAAAGCAACGAGAAGAGTCTGTTACAAAGGTTAAGAATGCAGAAAACACGCTGCTGGTGAAAACCAAGGAAAGGCCCATTAAAGGTAATGCGAATAGAGCAGTTATTGCTGCTGTTGCACGTCACTTAGAAATTCCGCTGGGTAGCGTTGTTTTAAAATCAGGTATGCGTTCGAAGTTGAAGGTAGCTGTTGTCGACATTGACTAAAAATTACTAAACTCCCAATTGCACCTTGAACACGATCTCCTTTCCGTACTATACTAATCATGCGACTCTCTCCATTTGTTGCGATGTTGTTATACTGCACTTCCTTCGCCGTTTACCTCACCATTCAGCAAAAGCTGCTGAATATGGGAATGTCACCGATTTACCTGAATACGCTCTGCTACACCTTTGCGGGAATATTTCTTTGCGCTTATTTATTTTTTAGAAATCGTAGTGCGTTTGTAATTAAATCCAAGAAAGGCCTTGCATATGGAATTGTGATTGCAATTGTCGTCTCTATCTTTGCAGATATGTTGGTATTATACGGATTGCGAGTAGGTACTCCAATAACATGGTCTTTGTTGGTTTGTTCCGCTCCGCTTGTAACCTATTTACTGGCAATTCCACTGCTGAAGGAACCGTTGACTGGACGTAAGTTTCTCGTGGTCGTATTGTCGATTCTTGGTGCTACACTGGTGATTTACCTGCCAGGTACAGGGATCGATTTAAAACACGGAGCCCCATATTTTATAGGCGCGGTTTGTTTCTTTGGGATTGCAAATAATCTAAGCCAGCTTGCTTTCAAGTACATCTAGCCGCTACAATTAACGCTGGTTAGAATGGTAACCGCCTCAGTAGTTCTATTTTCGTTGTGGCCGATTTTTCACGTAGAAATCGTTTCTGTGCAATGGGGATTGCTTATTGTCAACAGTCTCGTTATTTTGCTTGCAAACTTCTTAGTCAGTTATGTAATTCACAAAGCAGGTGCTATGTATTTTGCTATCGGTACAAATATGTCGCCACTGATTGTTTCCTTGCTTTCTATCGTCGTGCTCAGAAATTGGCCAACCTGGATGCAAGTTCTAGGAGGTATGGTTATTGTCGGAAGTATAATGCTATTTCAATACGTAGCGAAAAGCCGTAAGTAAGAAATCAGTTAATAAACAGTGCAAACCTTTAATATAAATGCTCATTGTTGTACTATCTAGCATAAGTTGATTATATTTTCTATGAACAAAAAAATTGTAATGGTGGCTGCCCTTGTTGGCATTGTGGCAATTGCATCGGGTGTATTCTTTCTCCAAGGCAAAAAAGCTAAAAAAACAACCGATGATAAGACTGGAGCTGAAACAACTTCACCAACAGCTACGGGTTCTGAAACAACCTCATCCAAAGCCTGTGACTTACTTACGTTGGAAATAGCAGAAACGATATTCAAAGATAAAGCCAAAACGACTGACAATAACAGCTCTACTGCTTGCACGTATACTTCCCAGAAAGAAGATTTAACTAGCTTTGGCATAATTACATTAGTTGACAGTAATGTGGGCGTACTTCAGGCACGAGAATCGTTTGAGACAGCAAAAACTGCGATTTATGGCAGTTCAACCGAAGCAGTCACGGGGCTAGACGCTGACGCTGCTTATTATGCTCCAACGTTAAAGCAATTAAGTATTCTTAAGGGCGGGCATTGGATTATCATCACCGCATTGACTGATTCTTATCCAACCGATAAGGATGCTTCAATAGCTACAGCGAAATTGGTGCTTGCGAGAATTAAATAATGGCAGCATCTTCTATTGAAGAAATTGCAAGTAACTCTCTGGCTGATTGTGCAACCGAAATTGGGTATACAGCAGGAAAACACCATTTCGTAGACCTTTGGGCGCGGGATTCATTGTTTGCCTGTTTAGGAGACTTAACAAGTTCGGCGACTAAAAACACTATCGCAACGTTCTTTAGGTGTCAACGTAAAGATGGACTAATACCATATAGAATTCGTCGGAGCTCGCTATCAATAAAAAAATACTTTGGGAAACCCGATTTCTTGAAAAAGCCGATTGCTGATTTCAGATCTTTTCAGTCTGGAGGTACGGTATTAGACGGTGGGGTAATGCTACTATTTTTGTTAGGAGAGTACGTAAAAGAAACTGGAGACACAGCACTTTCCGAGAAATATTATACACAAACAGAGTTGCTAATTAGTTTCTATTTCAATAAATTCGGCACGGAATTGTTATCTGAATGGTCTTTGTGTGAGTGGGCAGATGCCGTAATGAAGATGGGCAAAGTTCTTTACACCAATGTTATGTATGTTCTAGCCTTGCGTGCATTCTTGCAAATTCAACAGAGATTGGGAAAAGTCGACGAGCTGTTTGAAACAAAACACAAGGTGATTGAAGAAAAATTTGAGAAGGAATTTTGGAATGGGAGCTATTACGCAGACTGGATAGATTACAAACGGCAAGACTATTTAGCATCGTTCCCCAATTTACTTGCGGTTTACTTCGATGTCGCATCAAAGGAGCAATCCGAACTTATTTTCTCGGAAGTCACAAACAAGTGCCGAAAGGAGTTGGGAATATTATCGAATTATCCGCGCTATCCGTTTTGGCGCATACCTCTTCAAAATTTGTTGTTAGGGCTAGCGGATTATCACAATGGCATATTCTGGTGGCAACCTTGGACTTTTTACGTTTTGGCGGCATATAGGCTGAATAAAACTACTATATACAAGACGGAGTTGACTAAAATAGCAGCGACCGTATCTAAGTACGATTTAATTTATGAAAACTACGAAAAAGATTGGAACTTTGTTAACAGACGATTCTATAAGGCAGAAGGACCTTTTGCGTGGAGCAGTGGGCTTATTCTGTATATGTTAAGACAAACAAATAGTCTTTAGCTATGTACGTTTCCATTTGATCTTTTTTCTGGCTTCTTTCAGTCTCGGACGCAAAATTGCTAAGGAAGAAAAGTAAATATCTGGACGTATTGAAGCTGCGCCAAGATGGCGTCTTAGCACGGTAAAACTGGCGTCAATAGTCGTTGGGAACACGTTGTTTTCCAACAACCTGAGGTAAAGGTCAGTATCCATATGTGTTGTGTATCTAGTATCGAAGTAACCGTATTTTGAAAACAGTTCCTTTTTCATAAGCATATTCTGATGTGAAATCAGATTTATACCTCTTAGAAGTAATCGATAAAGTAGCGGTCTAATAGCATAGGTGTGAGTGTTGTAGGTAACACCGAAGTAATTCCTGACGAAATTTCCAACTAGCCACGCAGAGCTCGGGTGTTTGATAATTTCCCTCTGCATTCGTTGTGTCGATTGGGTATTTTCCAAATAATCATCACCTTGGACAACAATAATCCAATCACCTTGTGCCTGCTCTATACCTTTATTCATGGCATCAGAAATTCCTTTTGGTGGATAGGAAAGTAGTTTAATTGGAAATGAGCCATTGGAGTGTTTTGAATAATCAGCAATTTTTTTTAATGTTCCATCAGTGCTTCCGCCGTCAACGATTATGTGTTCAAAATTTTTGAGTTCTTGCTGAGAAACGGAATTGAGCAATTCTTGAATATACTTGTTCTGATTTAGAGTACAGGTTATTATTGAAATTGAAGGCGGTAGACTCGTTCTTGCAGAAGATGTGTGCACCTATAATTTTAACACGAGCGACTAAGCGAGTATACTTCAGTATGATTCAGAAACTGTGGCTATTAATACTGGCCACAAAACCCAACCGTACGGTAACACACGTTGATTTTTTTGCGGGGTTGCTGACTGCGTGGTCATATACCAAAACAGCTATGCTAACAATAATTATTGGCACAGTAGCCTTTTTAATCTTTTATGCAGCAATCTATTTGTTAAATGAGATTGTTGACCTTCCGTCAGACAGAGCCGATTGCACCAGAGCTCGCAGACCGCTAGCCTCAGGTAAACTTACCGTTGTCGAGGTTGGAATAACTGCCATCTTATTATTTACAGTTGGTATTAGCCTCACCTGGCGGGTAAATCCGGGCAGTATTCTTCTGTGCGGTATTTTGGTGCTCATAAATTTAGTGTATGTGATGTATTTAAAGAAGTTTGCTTACTTTGATATCCTGTTAATCTCTATGACGCGACCGATAAAAGTGATAGTAGCTGTATTGTTGGTGACATCGTCACTTGGTTTGTTAGAGTTGCTCCCCTTACTGGTATTTATGTATGGAGTGACGTTGTGTTATCAGGCAAGTAAGAAATATTGCCGATTGGATCAGGTGAAAACAAGCAATGAGCGCAGTGTTTCTAAAAATGTCTTCTCTCTACTTTCATTGGTTGGGTTAATTTTAGGGATTGCGTCACTATGCTATCTTTCGGGTGCTGTTTTGTATCTTGCAATTCCGTTACTGTTTTATAATCTGGGATATGTGGTATTTCTTAGAATACCAGTAACAAATAAATTTGTTCACGTTGTCGAGCAAAAAGCAAGCGAAATATAAACACCTCAAGACCTCACCACACAAGAGCAATGTATGTCCCTTCCGGTGCGCTAGAAAAGATCAAAGCAATCAGAAAGCCATACTGCGTTGGAAAAGTGAAGCTATAAGACGAGATAAAAGAGCAAGGAATTATAATCGGCCAATCAAAGATACAAAAGCTCATTAATATGATGAATCTCAAACGCCACAAGAAGGTACACAAACGCATAAAGCGCCGGAACAGAAAACATATGTATACAGTACCAAAAGATATGTACAAAACACCAGGTGGATTAGTATACCTAGATGTAAAGCATCTGTTGCTCACTGGAGGGCTAAAAGCATATCAATTTGTGTCAATTGATCATGCGACAAGGTATTTGGCTACCAAGATATATAGCCGTATAACTTCACGGTCAACAGTCGAATTTCTTGGTTATATCCAGAAACAGGAGCCGTTTACAACAATCGAATACATTGGTACTGATAACGGCAGTGAGTTTCTGGGCGAGTTTGAAAAGGCGTTGAAAGAAAAGCAGGTACTTCATGTGTTTTCTTCACCGAGAAGTCCTAAGCAGAATCCCTTCGTCGAGCGAGTCATCAGGACGATCATAGATGAGTTGTATTTACAACAGGGATTGGCGATCAAAAGAGAAGAATTAAATATCAAATTACAAAGATATGTAACATACTACAACACAAAGCGAAGACATTTCGGGCTAAACTTGCTAACACCCCAAAGGAAGCTGGAAATGCTACAATTAAGCAACACGGTTTACTGCTTTCCGCAAGAGGTACCCAACCAGTACACAAATGTATACGTTTGGTGATTTTTTTGTTACACTCCATCATGAATATATTACTCTCAATTTTTAGGTGGCTTATAGCCTTGTTCTTTGGCTTCGTTATGTTTGTTTTAGTGGTGACGTTAATACCATTTTCCATTGCTGGAAACAGATTATTCGAACGGGAAAGTGGTATGAAGTGGCTTACTGCCTTTACAAACGATAAAACCGCGGTGGAAAGTTTGATTGATGGCTTATTTAGTAGTATGGCAACATCGAATTCAATTGAAGATCCTGTGCTGAAGGAAGTTGCTAAATATGCAGCTGATAAAAACTCGCCGTTAGGAAGTGTTGCACGAAAGGTGTTAAATCCAACCTCTGTTGGGCAAAATTTGATTTCAAATGCTGTATTATTTTACTCGTGGGAGGAAGGGAAATCAGAAACCCTGTCATTGTCCTATAAGCTTGGTGGAACGTCTGTTGAACAAGCTCAAGTAATCAGTGAATTTCTTAAGATTCAGTACGCAAATCGCGAGACCTGTACCAGTTCCGAACGTTCGAGTATCAAAACGTCTAATGCTACGGATATATTGAACGCATCGTGCTCGGTAGGTCCATTATCAAGCTCTGCCTTCGATAACTATGCAAAAAGCATGCTTGCCGACCCAGAAGCGAAAAAGATTTTAGCAAATGGTTTTGTGTACCCTGTACAGGTAACCTCCGAGGATAGAAAAGGAGTTTTAGTGTTACAAAAGCTTTTCGGTGCGGGGGTAATTGTTGCCTGGTTGGTTTTGATTGTGTCGGCCTTATTTATGGTATTACTATTTACGCCAAAGGGGGTGAATTATATTGTAACGGGAATTATTGTTGGTATAACCGGATTGGCAGTTGCAGGCATGGGGCAGGCATTAAGCTCGTTTGGGGATGTATTACGAGAAACCCTCGGCGGTGCAATCTTTTTGCACGGCGCCCTTATAGGTATAACCGGTTTATTGTTGATGGTAACGGGAATTGTGTTGATTGCGAGAGGGGGAGGGGAGAAGGGAGTGGCAGAGGCAAAAGTTGTAGAAAACAAACAGCTATAAACAACTGGTAAGGAAAGTAGCAGCTCTATGAAACTTTTAGAGTGCGAAGAAGCTTCATTGTTTCTGTAATGTCTGTCCAAGGATATTCGATATTATCAAAACAAAGTGATTGTTCGTGGGCTTTGCCAGTAATTAGAATCACATCTCCCTTTTTAGCAAGTGAAATGGCCTTTGCAATCGCTTGACGGCGAATGTTTGCATGCTGAGAATCGTCATCAAAACGGTATAATACCTTTTCTGAAGTTGCGGTTATTTTCCACCCGACTTCAATTGCATCGTTGATTGCAATCAATTTTTCAGTTCTCGGGTCTTCTGCTGTTAATATAGTTATATCTGCATGCTCGCCCGCAACGCTTCCCATAGGCTCCCTCTTGGAATCATCTCGCTTACCGGCGCAACCAAAGACAACTATGAGCTTTTTTGATTTTGGCAGAATTTTTCTTGTTGAGCGAAGCGCTTCTTCTAGCGCATTGGCTGTATGGGCAAAATCGATAATTACGGTAAAAGGGCTACTTTGTATGATTTGCATCCTGCCTGTAACAGTTTGAAAATTACCGAGAAGTGATGCTGTTTCAGAAACTTGTTTGTTTTCAAGACGGCTAATCAGAGTAATAGCAGCAAGGGCGTTTGAGATATTGTATCTACCAAGTATAGGAATAATCGTTTGGCTTTGTTTATTTATAACGAATGAAATTGTAGGATTTTCTGTTATGTCGGTAGCAGTGACCATAGCTAAGGTTTTTGGAGTTAATGAATAGGAGATTATGTCTCGAGCTAGAGCCTTTGCCTTTTGTTCAAGTAATGGAAAAGCTCGTTTATCGTCTTTATTTAATACTACGATACTCCTACTCGTTGTATGCTCAGTCAAAAGGGTTTCCTTTGCCAGGTAGTAATGCGTCCAGGTCTTATGGTAATCAATGTGTTCGCTGGTGATGTTTGTATACGCTATTGCGTTGAACTTTAATCCTGCAAGCCTGCCCATTGCCAGCCCATGTGACGTAGCTTCGACAATAGCATGAGTACCGTGCTCTTTCTCCATAAGTTTAAGTAGCTTGAACAGTTCTTGCGAAGAAGGTGTTGTTGTGTGAAATCCAGTGTCGATATCTTTATCGCCAACTTTAGCCGAGACGGTAGAAATTAAACCAGGCTTATACCCGAGCTTTCTGAGTATGTGGTAAATCATGGCGCAAGTGGTGGTCTTACCATCGGTTCCAGTCACTGCGATATAGGTCATTTTTGATTGGTTAAGCGAGAAAAGGGGTGCAATGTCGGATGCCAGAAAGGCGGTCTTTTCCTGCTCATTTAGCAAATTCTCTTCGTAGTCATGAATCAACTTGGTTGTAAATGCGCCGACGTCCTGATGGGGAATATTTCCGTTGTGTTTCTCGAGTTCTTGCAGAATTGGGTTTGGCAACCCCGGCGAATAAACGAAAAGCGATGTACCCGGTTCGAGCGCTTTGGTCGGGTTCGCAAAAGTGATTCTTACTCCGAGTGACTGCAGTTCTTTGGTACGTTCGGACTCTTGCAAATCAAATCCGTATACCTGCACGCCTAATTTGACGAAAAATTTTGCAACATAGAAAACGCCTCCACCGCCAATACCTATACAAGCAACTTTGTGTTGGTTAGAGTAATTCAAATGAGTAATTGTGGAATTATCTTATCTATATAGCCTGCACTCACCTACCATTACTATGTTCTCTGTAGCGCTGGCAATCGTTTGCTTAAGTGTTGCCGAGTCAAATGTATGCATTAGAGAGCATTAACTAATTCATTGAACTGCCTACCTCGGTCAAACTCGTTCGCAAACATATTGAAACTGGTAGCTCCGGGACAGAGAATGAGCAGGTCACCAGGAACAGCTAAAGAGTAGGCTTTTGCAACCGCATCCGTGAAAAGACCAAAATACTTGTGAATTGGTACATCAGAATGCTCCATAGCTGTCGCCATTTTTTGGGATGCGGTACCCTCCAGTAACACCAATGCTTTCAAGTCGTTTTGCCAATACGGTGCGATTTGTATGTAATCAAGTCCTTTGTCCATGCCCCCGGCGATCATAACAATTTTCTTATGATATTTCGTGCCGAAACGCTGCATAGCCACGACGATTGATTCCATTGCTGTAGCCGTAGTGTCGTTGTATATTTTGACGCCGTTTAGCTCGCGGACAAACTGTTCGCGACCTTCTACACCTGGGAAGTTTTCCAGAACGGTGAGTATTTGTTTGGCTGAAACCTCGAACTGTCTGACCAGTGCTATTGCACCAAGTGCATTTTGGTAATTATGCTCACCATCAGTAATCATGGATTTAAGTGATAATAAATGCTTACCATCTTCTGCTATTTCAGTTTCGCTTCGGTAATAAGTTGCCGTACGGGTTTTGCTTGAAAAAGTTGTGAGCTTAGCACCCGTTGCTTCGACAGTCGACTTCATGGAGGAAACTCGCGGATCGTCAAGATTCATCACGGCGATATCACCTCTGTGCTGGGACGAAAAGAGTGCCCGTTTGCAATCGATATAATCGAGAAGATTTCCCCGCAGCTTGCTGCGGTTGGAGTTGTTAGCACGGGAACCGTGCTAAGATCAAAGAATGGTGGAGCACATTAAAAAGAGTCATAA
>Ga0210006_1001714_pt1 | contig 14909 bp, 14 predicted proteins | sample CryGey02umfilter_2_FD_185452 | JGI IMG/M metagenome (GOLD analysis project Ga0210006, IMG submission 185452) | Groundwater microbial communities from aquifer in Utah, USA - Crystal Geyser 4/10/14 0.2 um filter (SPAdes) (version 3) | ecosystem: Environmental > Aquatic > Deep subsurface >... | reverse complement strand
GCGTCTATTCATTATTGTTAGTTTATTATAATTTGAACAGTTTCAGTTGTTTGATATCCTCTATTCGCCCCTGGTTCTCAATATATTTCTCTACAACATATTTAACTATTATTTCAACGTCTTGGGTGGCAATTCATCCCTGTGAGTCCTGCGTCGGACATCACAGGGAGTTCTTGCCGTCCTTTCCTTAAATTTGAAAGATAAAATATTGAAAACTATAAAGATTTTTAATTCAAACAATTCTATATGAAATTTTTCGAAATCACCCACAAAGACAAAAATTCCCGAGCTCGCACAGGCTTGATTCAGACTGACCATGGCATTATAGAAACTCCTGATTTCATGCCGGTTGGAACTCAAGCTACAGTCAAAACTCTGAGCAAAGAAGATCTGAACACTATTGGTGCACAGATTATTTTGGCTAACACTTATCATTTACATTTGCGTCCGACTGAAGATCTGATTGCCAAATTCGGAGGACTTCACAAATTCATGAATTGGGACAAACCAATTCTAACTGATAGTGGTGGTTTTCAAGTCTTTTCTCTTGGACTACAAAAAGAAGCCAAAGATGAAACTAGCAATGAAAAGCTAGTCAGTATTGATGACGATGGCGTCACTTTCAAATCTCATCTTGATGGCTCTACTCACCGCTTTACTCCCGAAGAAGCAATAAACATTCAACACAAAATCGGTGCCGACATTATCATGGCTTTTGATGAATGCACTCCAGACGATGCTGATATTGCTTATACAAAAAAAGCTATGAAACGCACACACGAATGGGCAGAGCGTTGTATATCTGAACACAAAAAAAATACTAAGTACCACGGTTACCAACAATTTTTATTTGGAATTATCCAAGGTGCAAACCATGAAGAACTTCGCAAAGAATCTGCTAAAATTATTTCTTCTCTAGATTTTGATGGTATTGCTATTGGTGGTGAATCAATCGGCTATAACATGGAAGCCACCAAAAATATTCTTGATTGGGTCAGCGATATTATTCCTGAAAACAAACCTCACTATACTATGGGTGTCGGGTTCAATCCTAGCGACCTGTTTGAGGTCGTTGAGAGGGGCGTAGACATGTTTGATTGCGTTGCCCCGACTCGGGTGGCTCGCAACGGCAGATTGTTCGTACACAAGGAAATAAACCAAAAGATGTATATCAATATCAAGAATTCTGAATTCAAAACTGATGACCAACCAATTGATACTAAGTGTGGCTGTTTTACTTGCCAAAATCATTCTCGTGCTTATCTACATCATCTTTTCAAAGCTGAAGAAATTTTAGGACTCCGTCTAGCTTCTATCCACAATCTTTATTTCTTTTTGGAATTGATGAGACAAATTCGAGAAGCTATTAAAGAAGATAGGTTTTTGAAATTGAAGAAAAGTATTCTGGGTTAAGTTTATTTATTTTTTTGAGTTCCTCCCCATTTTAGGGGGAGATCAGGAGGTGGTCTCAATCTATGCAAATAAGAAAAACTTATCGAGCTAATGATAATACTACTAGAGAAAAAAGAAAAAAACTACGTTCTCTTCCAACCAAAGCTGAATATGTATTATGGCAAGAATTACGAGAACAAAAAATAGGATATAGATTCCGTAGACAAGTTAGTATAGATGCTTTTATAGTAGATTTTTATTGTCATGAGTTGAAGTTGATAATAGAAGTAGATGGTCCAATACATGAAAATCAGAAAGAATATGATTATATACGTGAGAAACATTTAAAAGATTTAGGATATATAATTTTGAGATTTACAAATGAAGAAGTATTGTTTTATAGAGAAAATACTATACAAAAAATAAAAGAAATTTGTAATACAATATCCCGTTAAGACCCTACCCTGACCCCCTCCCATTCGGCGGGCAGGCTTCCCTACGAGGGAAGGGAACTCTCTAAAACATTTTTATGAAAATCAACATAATAACCCTCGGCAAATTAAAAGAATCTTATTTACAAGAAGCTGAACAAGAATACCTCAAGCGTCTTTCGGTTTTTACAAAAATAAATATCATCGAATTAAAAGAAGAAAAATTTGATGAAAAAAGTAACCACGAAGTAATCAAAGAAAAAGAAGCTGAAAAAATTATTAAAGCAATTCCCAAAAATAGTTATGTAATAGTACTTGATAAAGAAGGAAAGCAATTTATTTCGGAAGAACTTTCAAAAAAAATAACAACGGACACAATAGAGCAATGGAGCAACATGACAATAATTATCGGTGGACCTCTTGGCCTTCATGATTCTATAAAAACTTTAGCAAAAGAAATGTGGTCATTTTCCAAACTAACATTTACTCACCAAATGATGCGCGTAATTCTCCTAGAGCAAATCTACAGAGGATTTATGATTAAAGAAAATAGGAAGTATCATTGGTGAAAAAATATAGAATAAAAAAATTATGCACTTTATCAAGTGCTTTTTTTATTGACTAAAGAAAAAAATAAGCATAAGCTAAAAATATCACTTTTACGACCAAGGAGGTCATTATGTTGTGGATCATCGGTGGAATCACCACCGTCGTCGTGGTAGGCTACCTTGCCTACCGCAAGATCTCATTCAATCGCTGGAACAAGTCCAGCGATGAGATCTAAGACGATGTGGGCCCGCGACGCCAAGCGCCGTGGGCTCACCGGCAACAAAAAAACCACCTCACTCCATACATATTTCGTATATGTTAGGAATTGAGGTGGTTTTGTTATTTAACAAAAATTACTTAAAATTCTCTACATGCCAAATTTTACCATCGGGAGCTTCATAAAATCCACAAGCTACTTTAGAATAATCAGCACTAGACATGTTGAGATAATGTCCGTGTGCTGAATAAGGTTCACCTGGTCCCTCATCCCACATCTGTACCATACAATAACTAAAAATACTTCCAAAATCATTATAGCCAGGACACAAATTTTGTGCCCACTCACCACAACTCCCAAAAGAAGAATGCGGAGAACCACTCTCATATTCTTTTTGCGCCGATTTGTCAGCACAAGTTTCTTCACTACTCCATCTTTGCAATGGTGCTTTGCCTTCACCGGCTCGCCAAGCATTTATTTTGTCGGCACATTGTTGTCTATAAGAATCATAGTTTGTAGAAGGCTCAGGAGTTTCTATTGGTTTTGGCGTAGGCTCTGGCGTAGGCGTAGGCTTTTCAGCAGGTTTTTCCACTGGCAATTCTTCTGCTGGTTTTTCCGGCACTACTTTCTCTACCGGCTTTTGTAATATTTTTTCACTCTTTACTTCTTCTATCTTCTGTTCTGCATTTTCTGTACTCTCAGTTGTAGAAGTTGTAGTCGTCACAAACTCAGTCACAATTTCCAAAGGTTCTTCTACATTATTTTCTTGTACTGGATTAAAATTTTCTTTAGTGTTTTTATCACCCAACAAATTACAACCAGACAAAAATAGGACACTCAAAATAAATGCCGTTAAAGTATAAATGTTGTAATTCAACTTAACTCCCATATTCTTAAATTAGGTCACATCCGGATATCTGAATTTTAATATATAAACATTGCATCACCAAAACTATAAAATCTATATTTTAGTAAAATAGCTTCTTTATAACATTCTAACATAAATTCCCTATCCCCTGCAAATGCACTCACAAGCATCAGCAAAGTAGATTTTGGTAAATGAAAATTGGTAATCATGGCATCCACAATCTGAAATTCAAATCCTGGTTTGATAAAAATATTTATATCACCTGTAAACGGACGAACCCCTCCCCTAGTAGGGGAGGTTGGGAGGGGTCCATTTTGAAACAAACGTTCTTTTTTACTTTGGACCCCCTCTTCCGCCAAAGGACGGACCAGTCCTATGGTTGGAACTTCCCCCTTATAGGGGGAGAATAATTTGGAAACCCCTTCCAGTGTCCTCACTGTCGTCGTACCAACAGCGACTACTCTTCCACCTTCACTTTTAGCCTTATTTATTTTCTCAGCAGTTTCCTCTGAAATCTCCACCCATTCACTATGCATCGTGTGATCTTCCACACGTTCAGCTTTTACTGGCAAAAAAGTCCCCAGACCCACATGCAGAGTTACTTCAGCAAATTCCACACCTTTGGCTTTTAGTTTTTCTATCAAATTTTCAGTAAAATGAAAACCAGCCGTTGGCGCTGCCACAGACCCTTCTTCTTTGGAATACATTGTCTGATAAATTTCTAGTTGGTCTGGCTCATCTTTGACATAAGGAGGTACTGGAATATGACCATATTTATTAGCTTTAGCCATCACTTCTTTGTCGTCTTCTTCGAATTGCACAAGAATTGTTCCCTCTAATTCTTTGATAATTACCGCGCAATAAAAATCTGAAGCAAAACGCACATTCATCCCAGGCTTCACTCTCTTGCCAGGCTTGGCGAGTATTTTCCAAACACCAGGATTCCCCGTCGGACGGACAAGAAATATTTCTACTTCTTTTTGATTGAGTAAAGCTCTATCTGGCACACCGTCTTTATTTACATCATTATCACCTGCTTCTAACCTACCAAAAAGTCTAGCTTTGAAAACTTTGGAATTATTCCAAACGAGCAAATCACCTTTCTCAAAATAATCTACAATATCAAAAAAATGTTTATGATCTACTTTTTTATTTTTTTTATCAACCAAAAAAAGCTTAGAGCTGTCGCGAGGTTCTAGAGGTGTTTGGGCGATACTTTCTGTGGGTAAAAAATAATCAAAATCTGAGGTGTTCATAATATCAATAAATAAATCCTAAAATTTAAAAGTAGAGGAATGACAAATTGAAAGAATTGAAATTTGTTAAACGTCTTGACGAAATTCATTCTTTCAGATTCATTTCTTCATTCCTTATTCAAAAATGTCTACGTAAACATCAGCGTTAATCCGCGTCTTTAAATTTTTTAACAGCCTCCGCAACAATACTAGACACATTCTTATCAAGCACAGCTGGAATAATATTCTCAGCGTTAGGATTCACGACATAATTTGCCAAAGCTTGAGCAACAGCCAACTTCATTTCCATCGTGACTTTACTAATTCTTGCTTCAAGCAAACCTTTGAAAATACCAGGAAAAACCAAAACATTATTGACCTGATTTGGAAAATCACTACGACCAGTCGCTACTACAAAAGCTCCAGCTTCTTTGGCTTCATCAGGAAAAATCTCAGGAGTAGGATTAGCCATGGTAAAAATAATAGCTTTTTCATTCATTGTTTTTATCATTTCACCTGTCAAAACTTTTGGTTGACTTACTCCCACAAAGACATCAGAGCCTACCATGGCATCAGACAGACCGCCACACATATTATTTTGGTTTGTTCTATCCAACAATTCTTGTTTAACAGGATTTAGATCAGTACGTTCACGACAAACCAGACCTTTTGAGTCAATTAGTAAAATATCTGCAACACCAGCGTGAAGAAGTAAATTGGTGATAGCTACTCCCGCTGCGCCCACACCACTAATTACAACTTTGACATCTTCTATCTTTTTATCTACGACTTTCAAAGCATTGTAAAGTCCTGCCAATACTACAATGGCTGTACCATGCTGGTCATCATGAAAAACAGGAATATCCAATTTTTCTGATAGTCTTTGTTCTATTTCAAAACAACGAGGAGCGGAAATATCTTCTAGATTAATTCCCCCAAACATCGGGGTGAGTAATTCTACTGTGCGAATAAATTCTTCTACATCTTGAGTTTTGATAGCTAGAGGAAAAGCATCAACACCTCCAAATTCTTTGAAGAGTACACATTTCCCTTCCATCACAGGAAGACTGGCTTCTGGACCAATATCACCAAGACCAAGTACGGCGCTACCATCAGTAATGACAGCTACCATATTTTGCTTACGAGTATATTCGTAAACTTTCTCTGGTGTCTTGGCAATTTCAAGACAAGGCTCAGCCACACCAGGTGTGTAAGCCAGACTAAGATCTTCTCGACTTGTGATTTTGGCGCGAGAAATTACTTCAATTTTTCCTTTGAGATTTTTGTGGTATTCTAGTGGGTTCATAATTTTATTTGATTGTTTATTTTTAATATATTATTCTAATTTTTTGTTGTTGTAAAATAAATTGAGATGAGTAGAGATACAATTGAGATAAATTTTAAGCTGATTCTGCTGTATCTGCTGATAAGCTGAATATGCTTCTTCCAAATTTATTTTTATGTTTTTCAGCGAAGACTGATCCGCCTTGGGCGGAAATGCTTTAATGTTTTTATTTTTGTTTAAAGATACTTCTGTCTATTAAGATTATGTTCATCCAGCGATTTAGCATATCTTACCACACCATCTTTATCTGTCAAAAAATACCAATAATCATTACTCTGTGGGTAAATAGCCGCCATAATCGAATCTATGTTGGGAGTAGAAATAGGACCAAGTGGCAAACCTGGATAACGATAAGTATTCCAAGGAGAAAGTGAATCTCTATCTTCAGTTGTAGTAAAGACATCACCTTTTTTGTTCACTGCATAATGAACGGTGGAATCGGCTTGCAAAGCCCAATTTTGATCATAGCGTCGCCAGAACAAATCTGAAACTAATTTACGATCTTTACTATCCCGCACTTCTCTTTCTAAAATACTTGCCATCGTCAAAACTTCAAAAACACTATGACCAGATTTGACGATATCAGCATACATTTGATCAGTAAATTGACTTTCTCTTTCTGTAATTAATTTTTGCACAATTTCTGCGACAGTAGCATTTTTGAAAATACGATAAGTGTCTGGAGCAAGATAACCATCATAACTGACAAAATTTGGTTTGTCAGCGGTGACTTTCCAATCACCCTCTACAACCGGAGAAATCTCACGGGCTGTTTTGTAATTATAAGCAGATTGTCCTACTACAGCCAAAAAATCTGTACTACTAGCCACCTCATTTTTTTCAAAATACTCAGCAATATCCCGTAAATCCCAACCTGGCAGAATAGTAATAGTAGTCTCAGCTTGTGTTGGATTGGCTAAAGAATTTACAACTCGTGCCAAAGTGATAGGTGATGTTACTTCAAATTGTCCTTCGCGAATTTCCTTGTCCATTTTTTTGAAAGTTAAATATTTTTTGAACAACCAGGCATTGCGAATAATATGTTCTTTTGCCAGTTTATCAGCCACTTGCGAAACTGATTCACCTTTGCTAATTACAAAAGTAACCTTGTCAGTATATTGAGCTTGTTCAGTAAAAATTTCAGAATACAAAAACCAAGCACCAATACCTATACAAATAAGTAAAATTAAAAAAATAAATTTCTTCATAAACAAATTTTAAAACATGACAAAAGGCAGGGGATACGAAATACGAAAATTACGAAATTACGAAAATTTCGTAGTTCGTACTTTCGTAATTTTCGTATTTCGTATCCTTATATTTATAAATAACTCTCTAAACCACCCTCCTCAATCTTTTTCAACAATTCTTTTATCCTTGGTACATCATTTTTGTGACAAACTAGAGTTGTCTTATTAGTATTTACGACTACCATACCTTTCAATCCTAAGGTTGCAACTAATCTACCTTTTTCTTCATTTAGAATCAGACTATCTGTAGAATCCAAATCAACCACAGTACCTTTTTCAAAATTTTTGTCAGTACCATCAACTAAAGCTTCTTTGAGAGCATAAAGCGTACCAGGATCAGTCCAGCCAAGATCAACTTTGAGAACCACAGCTTGGTCTTTGTCTATTTTTTCAACAATGGCATTGTCAAAAGATACTGCTTCTAATTTTGGATATTCTTCTGCCAAGTCTTTTTTACCATTGAGCATATCATCCAACAAAATATACATTTCTGGTTTATGTTTTTTGTAAAGTTCCAAAACAAAATCAGGATCAAAAATAAAATAGCCAGGATTCCACATCCACTCCTGACTCTCAAACATTTCTTGACACTGCAAAAGTTCAGGGCGATATTTCCAACTATCAAATTTGAACAAATCCCCTGCAATATTTTCACCAAGATGTATCCAACCCAAATTTTCATTGGCAAATCTAGCCTGTTCACCCAAGAAAACAAATCTGTTAGGATTTTCTGCAATGAGTTTATCAGCCTTTTTCAAAGCTTCTACGAAATTCTCAGGTTTTTTCATGAAGTGATCAGCCCAAAGCATAGCAATTGTACCTGTCACACCTTGTTTTTTGAGACGCATCAAAGCAAGACCAACGGCAGCTGCCAAATCACGCCTAGCTGGTTCACCCAAAATATGGCTCTTATCCAATTCTGGTAAATGTTTGGCAACCAAATCAACATATTTGTCATTGGTAGAGACATAGACATTTTCTACACCAAAACTTTCTACTCTATCCAAAGCCATAGCAATAGTAGATTTGTCACCTTTTAAAATTTCAAATTGTTTGGGACTAGATTTACGACTAATTGGCCAAAGTCTGGTGCCGGCTCCGCCAGCGAAGATTAGGATTTTCATATGTTTTTTGTCATCCTGAGCTGAGAATACAGCGAAGGATCCCTGCCTACCGGCAGGCAGGTTTCTTAAATAAAAATGAGATAAAATAGAGATACAACGGAGATAATATGATTAAACGATAAAGTGATAAAGTGATTAGGTGATTAGGTGCGTTAAGAATGAGTACAACGGTTGAGTAATATTTGCAAGCAACCAATTAGCACTCAAAAGCAAACCCAAAGCTAAAACAAAACCACCAATAATATCACGAGGATAATGCACACCGACATAAACACGAGAAAAAGCAATGATACAAGCCAAGACAATTACAAAAATAGAAAATTCTAACCCCCCACCCAACATCACTACAATCCCTGCCAAAAGAAAAGCCATACTAGTATGATCAGACGGAAAGGATTTCCAATTTTCTATAGGATGAAGCAACATTTTTGTTTCTGGAAATTCTACAATCGGACGAGGATGCTTCCAAAGTAAAGCTATTGCATAACTAATAGCAAAAGAAAAAACAAAAGTCGTCAGTAATATTTTTATCATCATTTCAAATTTATTTGGCGAAATATTACCCAAAACAAACACTCCCCAAGCAATTACAAAAAAGGCTAAAACATAAATAAGCAAATTGGCAGAAAGATACATTAACCTATCAAACCAAAGACACTTACCTAACTGGGCGTTTATTTTGAAGAATATCTTTTTGCTTAGTGACATATTTTAATAATTGAACGATTAATTTATTTTAAAAAAATACTATTGTTCCATTGTTCCACTGACTCATTGTCATACTGTTGAAAATTTTGATACAAAAACCACAATGGAACAATGAGGCAATGAGGCAATGGAGCAATTTTCTACCAGTTAATTCTTCAAAAATCTAAGATAAGCTTCAACAAAACCGTCGAGTTCACCATTCAAAACTCCCTCATCATCTGTCGTTTCATAACGAGTGCGCAAATCCTTGACCATGTGATAAGGATGCAAGACATAACTTCTAATTTGGCTTCCCCAGTCTGGACTCTTATATTCACCACGAAGTTTTAGTCTTTCTTCTTCATCTTTCTCTTCTTGTAATTTTTGTAATCTGGAAAGAAGGACTTTCATGGCCAATTTTTTGTTTTGTTGTTGTGATTTTTCATTTTGACAACTAACAGTAATCCCTGTTGGAATGTGAACTAAACGAACAGCAGAATAAGTCGTGTTGACACTTTGTCCGCCATTGCCACCAGCCATAAAAGTATCAATACGCAAATCTTTTTCGTCTATTTTCACAGCTTCCTCTTCTTCTAATTCCGGAATTACTTCTACTAGAGCAAAAGAAGTATGGCGCATTTTTTCAGCATCAAAAGGCGAAATGCGAACCAGCCTGTGAGTACCATGTTCAGATTTCAAATGTCCATAAGCAAAAGTACCTTCCACCCGAAAAGTCACCGACTTAAGTCCAGCCTCCTGACCCTTGGCTTCGTCCAAAATGGTCGTTTTCCAGCCTTTTTGATCAGCATAGCGAAGATACATCCTAAGAAGCATCTCAGCCCAATCCTGAGCCTCTGTACCACCACTACCAGAGTGTATAGCGACAATAGCATTTTCTCTATTATGTTTACCATCAAACAAAGTATTAAATTCCAATTTCAAAATATTTTTTTCCAAAATATAATATTGTTTTTCTATTATCTCGCGCATATTGACATCTTTGTCAGCTTCATCCAACTTCGCGATTTCTAGCAAATCTTTTGTTTCTTTGTCATATTTTTGCCACATATCAATTTCATTTTGCAAATCACTCATTTCTTTACTTTTCTTGGTAGCTCTTTCTTGATCCTGCCAAAAATCTGGAGCATTTACTTCTTCGGACAACTTAGCAACTTCTGTTTGCTTATTAACAATATCCAAAATATCATACATCTCAGTAAGCTTGGTTTGTAGATTTTCCAAAGATTTCACGACTTCGTGCATTTCCATATTTTTGATTATTTACCACCCTATTATGCCTGAATTTGAAATAAAAAACAACCCCTATACTTGACAAATTCCTCTATTTATTATAATTTATACACTCTATCACCTAATCACTTTAACACTTCAACAATTAAACACTCAAATAAAACAACCCCTCTTTTATAAGAAAGGTTGTCTAAATTTCTGCGTAAATCCGCGTAAAAATCTGTACAAATCCGCGTTTCTTACATCATTCCACCCATACCACCACCCATAGCTGGTGAGGAAGAATCATCTTTACTTGGCAAATCTGTAACCACAGCTTCGGTTGTGAGGAACATACCTGCTACAGATACTGCATTTTCTAGAGCACTGCGAGTGACTTTGGTCGGATCTATCACACCTGCAGCCACCATATCTTCATATTGACCAGTAGCCGCATTGAAACCAAAGTTTCCTTCATGTTTTTTGACTTCAGCAACAACTACAGCACCTTCAAAACCAGCATTCTGAGCAATCACACGGAGTGGCTCTTCTAGAGCACGACGTAAAATATTGACAGCCACCATTTCTTCATCTGGCAAATTCAAATTGTCAAGTGCACGACTAGCACGAATGAGAGCTACTCCACCACCAGGTACAACACCTTCTTCAGTAGCAGCTTTGGTAGCACCCACAGCGTCTTCTATTCTGTGTTTAACTTCTTTCATCTCAGTCTCAGTAGCAGCTCCCACACGGATGACCGCTACACCACCAGCCAATTTGGCTAGACGTTCTTGTAATTTTTCTTTATCAAAATCACTGTCAGAAGTTTCAATCATTTTGCGTATTTGAACGACACGACCTTCCACTTTACTAGCTTCTCCAGCACCTTCTACTATAGTAGTAGTTTCTTTGGTAGCGACGACTTTGCGAGCATGTCCAAGATCTTCTAGAGTAGTATTGGCAAGTTTCATACCAAGTTCTTCGGTAATTACTTTGCCACCAGTCAAAATAGCAATGTCTTCAAGCATTTCTTTACGTCTATCACCAAAACCAGGAGCTTTGACAGCCAACACATTGAAAGTACCACGGAGTTTGTTTAAAACTAAAGTAGTTAGAGCTTGACCGTCAACGTCTTCCGCAATCACAACCAATTCTTTGTGACCACTCTCAACTACTTTTTCCAAAATTGGCACGATGTCTTCTACTGAAGAAATTTTTTTGTCAGTAATTAGGATCATCGCATCTGCATACTCAGCTTCCATACGTTCGTTGTTGGTCACCATATATTGCGATACCAGACCTTTATCAAAACGCATACCTTTGACCACTTCTATTTCCAAACCAAAAGACTGTGAATCTTCCACAGTAATTACACCATCTTTGCCTACTGCTTTCATCGCCTCGGCAATTTTTTCACCGATTTCTCGATCATTGGCCGAGATAGAAGCGACGTTGGCAATCTCATCATCTTCAACTTGTTTGGAAACTGTTTTGTGAAGTTCAGCGACAATCGCTTCGGCCGCTTTGTGCAAACCACGATTGAGAGCCACAGGATTAGCACCTGCTGTGACATTTTTCATACCTTCTTTGACAATTGCTTGCACAAGTACAGTAGCAGTAGTCGTACCATCACCCACGACATCATTAGTTTTGTTGGCCACTTCTTTGATAAGTTCTACACCAATATTTTCAAATTTATCTTCCAATTCAATTTCACGAGCGACAGACACACCATCTTTGGTAATTACTGGCGCACCATAACCTTTGTCCAATACCACATTACGTCCTTTGGGACCAAGAGTTACTTTGACCACATTGGCCAAAATATTGACGCCATTGACTAGAGCTTGTCTAGCGTCGTTATCAAATTTTATTTGTTTTGCTGACATACGTTTTTGAAAGTTTAATTTTGAATTATATGTTTATTTTTTAATCTTTGTTTTATTTGTAAAAAATGTTTCCAATAAATTGAGATAAAATTTTCTTGAGTAAATAAAACTTATTATCTCAATTTATCTCCTTATCTCTATTTATTTTATATCCACGAAGAGATAAAATAGAGATAATAAATAAAATTTTTTTAAACTAACCAACCCTACTCCACAACGGCTATCACATCCACACTATCCAAAATTTTATATTCCACATCACCGATTTTTATTTCTTCACCACCCCATTTTTTGAATAATACTTTCATACCTGCAGTCAAGCCCAATTTGGCCAATTTTTCACCATTACCAAGAGCAATTATTTCACCTTCGGCTTTTTTTTCTTTGTCTACTGTATCTGGCAAAAAAATTCCAGAAGCTGTTTTTTCTTCCTCGGCCTGAGGCTTGACCAAAATACGGTCACCAAGTGGTCTAATATTCATATACTATAAATTTAATAATTAATTATCACTCAATATTGATGAGTGATAATATCTTACAACCACCCACCAAAATTGTCAAGGGAACACCAATCTTAACATAAATAGACACTAATACACTAGTGGGGGTAGGGAAATTTACTTAAAAAATAAAAACTAACTTATCAAGCTAGTTCTTCCAAAGGTAAACATTCGTGCAAATTCGTGTTAAGATTGGTGGTTATATTAGTGCAAATTATCAGCCTAAGGCTGATCCGCCTATGGCGGAGTGTCAAGATTAGTGTTTCAAGAGACCAATGTTAGCAACAGCTTGATGCGACGACCGTATATAAAATTCGTGATGCCTGTCAGAAAACACGAATTAAAAACAGCGTACGCTTCACGCATGTTGCTAACATTGGCTTCTTTAACGAACAACAGAGGTATATTAGACAAAAAAGCTCAAAGTGTCAATCAAAAAAAATTGGCTCTAAACAGCCAATTTTATTTTTTTGGGGATAGATAAGTGGACTACTCTGTGGACAAACGGCCTATAACTGCCAAATATAGACTAAAAATCATCAGACCAATATAAGAAGATAGTAAATAATGATCAAAAAACCCTAAAATAAGAAAAATAATAGCTAAAGCAAGAGAAAAAAATATCTTTTTCTTATCTACGATACTAACATAATAAATAAGGAAAGTCGCTAAAACAAAACAAAAAAAGGCAAAACCCACAACACCGTTTTCAACCACAAACAATAAAAAAACATTATGTACTGGCTGATAGGCAGTGCCATTGTGGCTTGGGTCTAAATTGTAACTAGCCAAAGTATAGTTGCCAGGCCCTACTCCTATATATTTATGATTATCCCAAATTTCCAAAGCTTCTCTATAACCCACAACTCTTTCCGAAATAGATTTCATTTCATATACAGACTGTGTATTCGTTCTAGTCAAGACCAAAGGCCAATAAAAATTGAACATCAAGGCAAATATTATTACAGAAAAAATCATCGGCCAAGCAACTTTTTTATTTTTTATTAGACAATACAAAAAAATAAAAATTACAAATACAAACCAAGCAAACCAAGCCGTACGACTAAAAGTAAAAAACAAAGCCATAGTTTGTAACAACATAATCACTATCAAAAGTAATTTTTGTTTTTTTTCTACTACTCTTTTCATCAATAAAAATGTAAAAATTATTGTCAAAACTAAATAACCACCAAAAATATTTGGACTACTGAAGGTACCATAAGCTCGAAGCCAACGTCCAATACTGTCACTAGCAATGACTGACACACCTGACACTTCTGGAGCATGTAGAGCTAAACCCAGAAATTTGTTAGCAAAAGAACTTTGTGACAAAAATTGCCAAATCCCGAGTACACTTGGCAAAATACTTCCCAATACGACTGGCCACAAAATTTCTTTCAATTCCAAAAACCTACTTGTCAAAATTATAAAAAATAAAAATGAGAGCATCCACCATCTGGTCACTTGCCAAGCTATTTGTAAATCAAGCGTGGTAAAAAAAGTATTGAAAAGTAAGTAAAATAAGAAAAATAAAATTGAGACTGAGAATAATTTTTCCTTACTCCAACCACGGTCTATTTTTATTTTCTTTTTCTTTAGTAAAACAAAATAATCACTAATAAAAAAAATGATGAGCAACCAAAGCAGTAATTCAGTTAAATAAAAACCTAGAGTACCATACTGCCATTTGCTCATATTGAGAAATTGCTCTTTGACAATATAGATGGTCTGGAAAGGTAGAGCAAAGAGAAACACCTGAAACAATACTTTCTTTATTTTATTTAACATAAATTCTTTTAATGAACTACCTCACAGCATCGTGCCCAAGGCTGATCAGTCCTCTGGCTGAAGCTGACGAGGTATCAATTGGATTATTTCGTCCCCCCTCTCGCGAGAAGGGGGACGAGGAATTAAACCTTGTCCGCCTTGGGCGGATTAAATTCTCCCCCTGGTAGGAAGGGGAACTTTGGAAACAATTTATAATATAGATTCACAATTCTTCACCCACTTTTCACAATATTCACTTCTCCTGTCATTTTCATGAAACTTCAAGAAATCATCAGAGATGACTACCCTTGTGTCTGGCATGTCAGCATACAGCCCATAATTTTCCCTTATTTTTGATATTTGTATTTTTTTCAAGAATTTTGCTAAATGTTTTTTTTCAGACAAAAACTTTTCTAAACTACTTT
>Ga0210006_1001710_pt1 | contig 14931 bp, 22 predicted proteins | sample CryGey02umfilter_2_FD_185452 | JGI IMG/M metagenome (GOLD analysis project Ga0210006, IMG submission 185452) | Groundwater microbial communities from aquifer in Utah, USA - Crystal Geyser 4/10/14 0.2 um filter (SPAdes) (version 3) | ecosystem: Environmental > Aquatic > Deep subsurface >... | reverse complement strand
ATCAAGCTGAGTGTTAGTCCATTCATCGTAGGCTTTTGCTTCGACTGTCCAGCCGTTGCTTCTCAGCCATGCTATAAGGTCGGACTCTATCCCGTCAGAACAGGTTGAATCCTTGCAGAAGAATGCTATCCCGTCGACATCAGAGGATTGAACAGTGAAAGCCCAATGATAGCTGCTTGCCATCTTATTCCCAAACCTGTCAACGCATCTCACATAAACTGTGTGTTCGCCTAGGCTCAAAGGCTCATTTATTATATATTTATGCAAAAGCTCTGACCCAGTAAATTCAAAAGTCATGTTCTCGTAGTCCTTGTCTAAGTCAACGCTGCCTCTGCATTCTGAGTTTTCATTTGTCTCGAGTGAAAGCTCTGTTGTCCTGTATTTTATTATCCCTGTTGGCTTCCCGTTGAAAGGCGCTGGCGGAGTTGTGTCCCCGATTACATTGCATGTTTCAGGGTTGCTGCATTGGGCCCATTTTATAGACCTCTTCAATAAGGTATTGCCAATTTCTGTGAGGTTAGAAGGCATCCCCTTGTAGAACCATCCTAAGTATAAGTATCGTCCTGTAGTTCCATTTTCCTCGGCTATGAACATGGTTGACCTTCCTGTATTCCCTGCTTCGCCTAAGCTTATGATTTCATCCGGCAGCCTGTTTTCAGGAATGTCTGACATCTTTTGCTTCTCTGGGAAGATTTTTGTTTCTCCGAAATAGCCGTTTGTCAATGGATGCGACTGGACTATGTTAAGGTTTTCCTTGTCTAAAATAGTATTGGCGCTGTCAATGTAGCCTAGATAGAATGCCCCGAATGCATACCTGTCATCCGATACTTCGACTAAAGGCTTGCTATTGAATGTGTTCTGGAAGTTCATTGGTGTGTTTTCTTTGGGCTTGCATGCCAAAACCTCATCGGAGCACATCATTAAAGCATAATCATCAAGCTGAGTGTTAGTCCATTCATCGTAGGCTTTTGCTTCGACTGTCCAGCCGTTGCTTCTCAGCCATGCTATAAGGTCGGACTCTATCCCGTCAGAACAGGTTGAATCCTTGCAGAAGAAAGCGACTTTGCTTTCAATCTGCTCTGTCGAGAACTGGGTTGATCCAGTAAAAGTCGGGTAATTGTTGAGCAGGTCTTTTTCTGACCTGATCTCTACTTCAGCCTTATAGTTGCCTTCATCCCATGATACTGGGAACCTCCACTCTACTGTGGCAACGATTTTTGCGGCTGTTGGGTTGTTCTTGTAGCCGTACCCATATCCCCATGCATACTCTTCGCCTTCAAACTCTGCTGACCTGTTGCCAAATTCATTTGCAGCATTAAAGTATGTGATTGTAACTGATTGGAAGTTTGAATCCTGGGAAGAGCATTCTGGATGAGGGCCTTGATTCAGGTTTGAAAGCAGGCATGTGCTTGTTAACCCGGAATTGTGGGGATCAATGCCGCTGACTTTGATTAAAGCATCCGTGAATGGAATTGATTCGCCGTTCTCTATATTAACATCAACTGTCAACTCAACAATCTCGCCGATCAGGTAAGAGGGCTTGTCTGTCATTAATGAAAGGTTTAAGGCTGTTGCGGGCTTCAGGAGCGTGACAACTAAAAGCATGGCAATTGTTATAGCCACGGAAGAAATTTTCTCGAAATTTGTAATTCCCTTCATCCTAATCCCCAAGTGCTTCCTGTAATATTCTTTATCTTAGAAATAATATATAACAAGCTAGTAGGCTAGAGGGAAAAAACGCTTCTACTGAATGAACATATTACTTGGAAGTGGTTATTACCTGGGGTTAAATCAACTTGATTCCGTAGCTGATTGTTCTTTTTTTTACCTCGTTTTTGGTATTTTTTTCCGTTTTCATAAATACTTTACCATTTTATTGGTATTTTTTGTACCAAAATATTTCTGGAAAATATTGTTTTTGAAGTTGCTAATTCAACCACCACAATCCTCTTAATTCACAACTGCTAAAATATTGTATGCCACAACCAAACAAGCCAATTCCTGAGCACGCCCATAAGGATCCTGATAATATCTGGTTTTATGTTTGGGGAAAGAAGTAAGCGTTCTTTTGTTCTTGTTAAAACAATGTTTAATCCTCGTTCAGAACCAAATAGCTCAGGAGAAAAATCAGTGCCCCTATCTACTTACAGAAGGCATATTGTTGTTTTTCGTCCCTACGGGATACGCCGCAGGCGGAAGATTGAAATTAAAAAGTTCTTAAGAATCAAGCCATCTAAAAGGTAGATTTAATCTTCAACAGGTGTTATAACTCTTCCAAGAGTAATTCTTTCTCTAGTTTCTGAATGGCCATCACATCTGTATTTTTTTGGGAAAGTTTCTAGGGTTTTTCTTGAAGCCATTCCTTTATAATAATACCATCTTAAACTGTCGGTGCGAGAACAATATCCCTCGGGTGAATTGGATCCAGTCATTCTAACATGTTCACAACCCGTGCATTCTAGAGCTAAAGGGTAAGAAATGAATAAATCAACTGTATTTCTTCCGTCTGCACCAAACATTGAACTTAAGTCACTCATGCCTACTTTTTTGGCGGTTAACCTTAAATTCTCTTCTGTTATAGCGGGTTTTCTGCCTCATGGAAATAGTCAGAAATTAATTCTTGCCGCTCCGTGGCACGCCGCAGGCGAAGGATTATTCCTTTTTTCCATCTGGATTGGATTTGCCATACAGGTATGGGATGTTATTTTTACTGCACTGGAAGAGTATTTAAATTTCAAATAAAATGTAAATCATATGCCATCATATCCTATTTGCATGGATCATAATTGTGGCTCAAGCTGTGAATATAGGGTACTGTTTTCAGGCACTAAAACTACCGGAATAATGAGGTTCAGATGCCCTTATGATGGGAGAGTAGTCAGAGCGCTCAAAGGGGTGACAGAAAGAATACCAGAAAGCCGCGGATGGTCTTCTGCACCTTATACTGATGTTAAACGAGCAAGACATGGCAATATTGGGGCTAAAAGACAATTAACAAGATTTTATCATGGATTGGAGCTAACAGCACAAATGAACGGAATAGCAATAGATTGACCGAAAGCCTCAAATAATACGGCGCCTGAACGAAACAACAAAGGATTAATTAATTCTTGCCGCTCCGTGGCACGCCGCAGGCGAAGGATTGAGGCTGCCAAAAATTCAGGAAATTGAAGGGAAAGATAGGCTTAAATCATTTTCTTCCTTATAAAAAACCAAATGATTTTTGATGCCAAGTATATAACAGCCCTGAAAGCTGGGGAAACAAGAGAAGTGCCTGGGATAGGTGTTTTGAAATTTTGGCAGGACGAGCGTGGGGTTTTCTTTGGCTTTGATACTCCTGTCGGTGAGTTGAGATGCGTATACCAAGATTGGTTTAAATCAATATATGAATTTTCTATCAAAGGTAGGGGGCTGAGGTTTGAGTTTTTGTATAATCTTGGGGGTGGTCTATTGCCTGTAGGATACCTGTACCAGATTGGCAAGAATTAGTTTAGTCTTAGTCAAGAAGAATTCTTCTCATGTTTTTTCTGCTTCATGGGAACAGAGATTAATTAATTTTCGTCCCTACGGGACACCCCGCAGGCGGAAGTTGAAAAGTTTGTCAGTATTTTTATTTTCTGAGAAAAAGACTTGTATCTTCCATGAAAAATATCTTTTATATCCACTCTTCCAAAAGTTATAGCATGGACGCAGAAAAATTCCTTGAATTAAGAGAGTCAGAAAAAATTGAATTCAAGAAATCATTAGCTGTGATAAAGGAGATAATTGAAACAATATCAGCATTTGCTAATAGGCATGGGGGGGCTATCTTTGTTGGTATTGAAGAAAATAAGGATGGTACAATCAAAAGAATAGTTGGTGTAAATGTTGGGGGAAAAACTATAGAAAAATTAGCAAATGAAATAAAACAAAATACTGATCCGAGAATTTATCCTTCTATCAAGATGAAAGACCTACAAGGAAAATCTGTGATGATTATTAAGGTAAATGGATACCATATCAAGCCGGTATTTGCAAAGATAAACAAAATTCCAATAGCATTTAAAAGAGTCGGGAGAACAAACCAAAAAATTGATGTAAATGAATTAAGAGAGATTATTTCTGAGGGAAAAGAATTTTTGTGGGATTCTCAAGTATGTAAGGAAGCTAAACTAGAGGATATTGATAAAAATAAGGTTAGATTGTTCATAAGTAGGGCAAGAGGAGAAAGGGGGCTAAAAATTTCCAAAAACGCTGCTATGACAGAAGCACTAACATCACTAAAATTACTCAAAAACAAAAAACCAACAAATGCATGTATGTTACTGTTTTCCAAAAAGCCAGAATTTTTGCAATCAGAAGTAAAGTGTATACGATTTTCTGGAAATGATCCTGTCAAGCCGTATATTGACTTTCAAACCTTGAATGGAGATGTGTTTGATTTGGTGGACAAAGCCGAGGATTTTGTTCTCAGGAACATAAAAATGTCTATTTGGCTAATACCTGACCAGGTTCAAAGAGAAGAAAAATACGAATATCCTCCTGATGCAATCAGAGAGGCTATAGCTAATGCTGTTGTTCACAGGGATTATGAATCTCCCTCAAAAGTTCAGGTTAGGATATTTAATGATAGGATTGAGATTTGGAATCCAGGAAGATTGCCGATGGGCTGGACAGTTGAAAGATTGAAACAGAAACACGAATCCATACCAAGAAATCCGCTTCTGTTCAAACAACTTTTCTGGGTTAAATATGTGGAAGATGTTGGCGGCGGAACATTGGATATAATAAGAAGTTGTAAAGAATGGGGATTACCAGAACCTGAATTTGAATTTACTGGAACAAGTCTGATTGTTACTTTTAGATTGTCTAAGTTAACAAAAGACCGCCTGGAAGCTTTAGGTCTAAATGAGAGAGGAAAGAAGGTAATAGAATACCTCAAAGAGCACAGAAAGATAACAACTAAGAAATATTCTGAAATATTTGGCGTAACCATGAGAATGGCAAGGAATGATTTAAAAGAATTGATTGAAAAAAAAATCGTAATAAAGAGGGGCGTTAGTGATAAAAAAACATATTACAGTTTAGCGGAAATTTAGCGGAAATTTAGCGGAAATTTTTTCCGATGAGACTATGCAAAAACATTCAAAATTTCATCCCAGTCACTCCGTGACACGCCAGCAGGCGGAGGATTGAAAAGTTTGAATGTTTTTTCTTTTCTTCCAACTACTCTTTTGGTATCTTGTTGGAAAGGATCATGACTAAGATTCTTGATTTTCTCCATGACTCTTTCATAAAGAATTTTATCGCATTTTTTTAGGAATTTTTTTGCGTGGCTGGAGATGTATATCTCAAACATCTTTAACCATCTCTTTTTCAAAATCTTCAAGAGAAGTGCTTTCCCCCAATCTGAATTCTTGCAGTGATTCATCTAATCTTGATTCTTCTTCTGGTGTAAGAACTGTATCTGCATCTACCATGTGTTCCTTTATGAATGTTATCTCTATTCTTATTTCTCTTAGCTCATTCAGTATTTGCTTGGTTGGAGTTTCCATAGGTTTTATTATAGTTCTTGACTTTTTAAATGTAACTAGATGTGTTTTTTGGGTCTATTCCTCATCTAAAACCAGATAGCTCAAAAGAAAGATTAACACTCCAGAAATAGTTGAAATAACATAAGACAGCCATCAAATATCCCTAGTCTTGTAAAAAATAATTCCCGCTCCAACTATTCCTAGCAATAAGATTAAAACATAGTCTTTTTTCGTTGTTTTAGATGGTTTTTGGGGAGTTTCTTTTTGGGTCAATACTGCTATCGCTCCTGTGATTATGACTAGAACTAATAGAATGTTAAGGTTGAGGAATGACCATGATATCAAGTTTGGTTTGTTAAAATATCTCGATTTTTAAGGTCTTGTATATCTTTCCTCTAATTCCTACATCAATGAAAACAATTGTTTTTTCCTTTGGTTTTATAACATATATTATTCTATATTTTCCCACCCTTTCCTTCCATAATCCTTTCAAATTACCCACTAATTACATGGCACGGTAAGGATCTACAAGAATTAGGTTTACAGTTTGAATAATCTTTAATCTAATATTTTTCGGTATTTTTTTCTTACTCTTCAAAAATCTCTTTGTGAATTCAGGATTCCATTTCATGATAATAACTTCTCAATCTCTTCTGGTTTTACCTTGACAGTGTTGCCCTTCTTCATGTCTTCTATCCCTTCTCTTATCCCTTTCATAGATTTTTCATCAAGGAGTTCTTCTAAAGTTGATGATAGACTTTCAAGTCTCTCAAATGTAGAAAACATTTCAAACGCTACATCTCTTGGAATTGTAACCTCTTTTTGCATGAATTACACCTATAGTGAATATTGAATTGTATGCTTAAAAACTTAAATATCCCCTCTTATCTTTTGGATCTAGATTCTCTTTACTACTTCTTCCACTTAAAAATAAATTCCTAGTCACTCCGTGACACGCCGCAGGCGGAGGATTGAATACAACTTAATTTAAGAAAAATAACTAGAAAGGGAAGGCCAGAATAAAAGTTGCTCTCTAAATCAATCCGAAACAAAATAAATCCTATCCTTAGCTTTAATCAAATCCTTGCTGTCGCACCACTCTGAATATATTAGCGATATTCCATGCCTCTTCAGAAAGCTTATGTCTGTGCAGTTGCTTAACAGGAATCCCCTTATTTCGTCATTGAACTTATCTATTTTTTCAACTGGCCCGAACGGCGTGACTGACAGGACTTGCCTTTCTGCCACTGGGGTTAATGCCCTTGCCTTCCACGGGTCTAAAAGAACTTTAGCGTCTTCTGGCGTGTTGCCTTTTATCCACAAGAAGTCCTGGTATTCCTGGCTGCCAATTACATGGTAGTAAGGCTGGTCAAGATGCTGCTTGATAGACAACCCAACTATTAAGATTACGGTTAACACAATCAGCGGTTTTAACTTCAGCTTGGAAATGCCATGCGCAGATACTATCGACATCAGAAGCATCGCTGGCAGGAAAATTCTTATATATGGTATTAGAGGGTTGAATCCTGTTCTGATGAATATTAGCATGTTAATGAAGAGAAGAAACACTGCAATTAGCATAGACCATCTCTCCGGGTCTCTTGTCCTTGATATAAAGTAAGTCCCGACCAGCAGGAAGAAAGTTGATATGTATCCGAACAATTGCGCTATCCCGCCTAAAGTTATGTGGGATGAAAAGACTGCTGACTGTATCCCCTTTTCCTGTATGTACGGAAGATAGTTTGGAAGCGCGATCAGAATTGACAGAAGCAAAGTTAGGAATAACTGCCTGCCTTTGTTCTTGAAGTTGAGGGTTAGATAGACTGACAGGACTAACAGCAATGCCGCTGCTGACGGCGGATGCGATAATAGAAGGAATAAACAAACCGAGAATAAGCCTAGATAATGTTTTGCAGATTTGGCATCGAAAGCGAGCTTCAGCCCGATCGGAATAAAGATTAAAGACAGGTTTACCGGGATGAGAAAAACTGGACCTCCTATCGCCAGGGTGCTTGGTATTATTGCCACAAACAAAGCTGACAATAATGCTATGTCTTCTCCCCATCTTCTTGCCAGAGTGAAGACGCTCAGTATAGAGGCAATCGTAAAAAGGCCTGTCAGAATAAACATGCGTATTCCCAGTCCAGTTAAAGCCTGAATCCCCGCTAGCAGCATGTGGTATCCTATCTCCAGGTCGTGTGTTGCTGGCTTTCCCGTGTAAGGATAATATTGAAGGAAGCTTCCTGTTTTTGCTATTTCTTCTGCCAATGCAATGTGATGCCATTCGTCAACATGCAGCGGGAATGGGTATTCGAGATGAGGGATGTATGTTATGAAGATGCCAAGCAATATAATCAAAAGCAATAATATGATTTCTTGTGTTTTTCTCATCTCTTTCATTAAATTGATTAAACGCAAGAGTTTTAACTGTTGTTGTTGCATAGAATTGTATGTTTGGGCTCACTGAAGTATTGGTTCTTGAAAGGATAATACCCGCTGTAATTCTTGTTTACACAATTGCTGCAATAAGGTTCAAGCTTGATGGTAGGGCTCCTATTGCAATCGCTTTAAGTCTGTTGGTTGTCTCTGCGGTTATTCTTGCTGTCGGGAATGAGGGCTTGGCGAATAATGCTGCTATTGTTTGTTATTATTTTCTTGTTTCAGGTGTTGTAATATTGTTTGTGGAATATTTGAGGGGGAATAAAGGAAAGGATTCTAATTTCTGGATGACACATTCAGTGCCGGAACATAAACTCCGCGAATTTCTGGGGTAGCATTAGCTTCCACACCACGTTCTTGAAGATATTCCTGCAATTCTCCAGCTATTGTGTAAGCACGCCCTGGATGCTGAACCGCCGAAAACCTGATTGTAATGCCCGCAGGATTTTCTTCAATAAATGAAGGGGCATATTTACGCATGAAAACCTTCAAATCTTCAATTCCAATTTTCGATAACATATAGAATTACTACTAGAATATCTTTAAATAATCTATCTATTAGTCACTCCGTGACACGCCGCAGGCGGAAGATTGAAAGAGTCAAATCCATATCGCAGATTTAACTATTCCTCTGGGTTCAAAACTTTCAACTTCAAATCTTTGGCTCCATTACAAAGTTGCTTATCAGAAGCAACGAACAGATCACAATCTGAAATCAAAGCGGCATTTAAGTGAATAAGGTCACAACCACCGAAATGGTGTTTTAGCAGAATGCCCATATTATTGATAGCTTGTGAATTATCAAGAAGTATGAACTTCATTGAACCTTTATTTATCAACTCTATGAGAGTATCCAAGAAAACTTTTATTAGTTGTTCGAATTGCTTCTTGGCTATTAATTTTTGCCTGTACCATTTATCCAGACCCCCAATAATCTCAGATATCATTAAGGTTGAACTCATGAGAAGATTATCATGCTTCTTTGATTTTTCAACTATTTCTATGATCTCCTCGCTTCCCTTCTCCTTTCCAAAATATTTTATGAAGCCGCTAGAATCAAAATAAACAATCATTCTTCATCCCTTGATTCAATAATCACCTGAGATAAGTTCTTCCCAGTCTTCTTTGTGATTTGTCCGGTTAATTCTCTTACTTCCTCGAGGGTAATATTCTTCTTGTTCTTTTCCTGAATTAGGAAATATAGTTCACGGATAGCATCTCTGATAGCTTCTGATTGGGAAGTATAATATCCACTCTTGACTAACTCGTCTGTCATTTGTTTCATTCTGTTGCTTATATCAACACTAATCATAGGCATTATATCACCTTTATATAGATTCTATATAAAAATAATGGGTATATTTATATAAATACTTATTCTCGCCCCTGATGGGCACGCCGCAGGCGGAAGATTGAAGTGGTTATATGGCAAAAAGACTAGGTGTTAAAGTAGAAATAGTCGACAGGCTTAAAATAAACTCTGGGCAGGTTATTGATTATCTGAGAAGAACTGGGTATAGACCTGAAAAAATAGGGGAAGATTTGTATTCCATCCGAAGGGTGTTGAGCCAAGATGATCTTGAAAAGTTAACATACCAGGGTTTTTCTGTTCAATACCCAAGAATTAAAACTACTAAGATTCCAAGAGAATAACCAGTCTATGCTGTTTTAAAGGCCTATAAAAGCCATGTATTTCTGGGATAAGAACAGCTTTTACTCCGTGATTTACATCTCAACCCAAACAAATAAATATAATAAATTGTAATTAATTACATATGAGGGAATTATCTACAAAAAATTATAGAGGCCTTGGAAAGAAAGAGTCTTTTCTGCTGTTATCTCTAGCTAAAAAGGATAAAGAAGTATTTACGATAGAAGATGCGGAAAAAATACTAAACAACCCTCTCAAAACACTCCATTTTCTCTCCAAAAAAAAATGGATACTGAGGCTCAAAAGAGGGCTGTATGTAAGAGTGCCTATGGAAATAGGCCCCAAGGGTTCAGATGACTACATAATCCATAATTTCAGGATAGCTTCAAATCTGGCCAAACCTTATTATATTGGGTATTGGTCTGCGTTGAATTATCATGGATTGACAGACGAGATACCAAGCACAGTTTTTGTTGCAGGATTGGAAGCAAAAAAGCCGATAAAAATACTCTACTCAGATTTTTATTTTGTGAAGCTGGTTAAGAAGAAATTTTTTGGGTTTGAAGCAATTACGGTGGATGGAGCAGAGGTGAATATATCAAACAAAGAAAAAACTATTGCAGATTGCTTGGATCACCCTGAACATGGGGGTGGAATAGACGAGATTGCCAAATCCCTGTTTTTTAGCCATAAAGAAATCGACCTGAAAAGAGTGGAAAAGTATCTCATAAGGATGGAGAATTTGACCGCACTGAAAAGGTTTGGCTTTATGCTGGATGTGTGCGGAATAGGGCATGATGTTGATGCATCTGGGATACCAAATAGTTTCAGTCTTTTAGATCCACTATCGCCCAAAAAAGGCAGATACAATAAAAAATGGTTTCTATTAATAAACAAGGAAATAAATCCAGAGAGTTGGATGTATTGATAAATAAAAAAGAGCTTCTAAGCAAGGCTAGGAAGAGAAAGCTGAATTTAGGCATGATTGAAAAGGACTATGTTCTTGGATGGCTGCTGTTCGGTTTTTCTGGTGTAGAGATGGTTTTTAAAGGCGGAACAGCCTTGTCAAAAATATATTTCCCGAAAATATGGAGGCTTTCTGAGGATTTGGATTTTTCAATGCCAAAGGGGGATTTCAAGAATATAGATATAGAAGAGATATTGAAAAGGGTTTCAAAAGAGAGCGGGATAGGATTTTCGCTCAAAAATAGGTATGAAAACCCAGAATATCTTCAGCTCAAGATTCAATACCAAGCTCTGCTCGGAAAAAATTGGGGAAAAATAGATATAACTAGAGAGAGTATTTTGGATGAACCTGTATTGAAGATTCTGCCGAAGGCTTATTCAGATTATCCTTCATTTAAGGCGAGGGTTATGAGTTTGGAAGAGATATTTTCAGAGAAGCTGAGAGCTCTCATTGAAAGAGATAAAACAAGGGATTATTATGATGTTTGGAAAATGTTGTCCCTGAAGGTTGATTTAAAGAAGGTGAAGAAGATATTTCTTCAGAAGTGTGAAGCTAAAGGGATTGATTTTTCCTTAAATAAAATGTTCCCAGATAATTTGGAGGGGATTTTGAAGCCTTATTGGGAAAGGGAATTGTCAAGGCTTGTTTACAGCAGGCCAGATCTTAAGAAAGTGATGAAGGAAATTAAAGATGGATTAAAGTTTTTAGGTTAGGAGCAGCTGCTGTTGCCTGTTATTCTTGTTAGCGGGGTTATTGTTCTTTTTTTGATCATCTTAGGGAGAATAAAGGAAAGGATTATATGAAATGGGGTTATTCTTTGAGGAATAGTTGATTCTCGCCCCTGCGGGACACGCCGCAGGCGGAAGTTGAAAGTTAACCCTTCTTGTAGCTGTACTTGAATTTTCTCCTGTCTTTTATAGCATCTATAACCTTCCAGCAGATTCTTTTGAAGGAGTGTTTTTTCCAAACATAGATCAGGTTGGTAATTTGTGCGGCAGCTGCAAATCATCTCGGCCTGTACTTGAACTGCCTCCTATCATGCCTTAATGTCAGCATTCCCTTGTGTGACGAAGTGCTTCATATTCCACCATAAGAATCTAATCATTCCTGAATCTGGGCTTTCGCTGCTTAAAAGTTTAGTAATGTTATTTTTCATCGATCCCTTTGCCCTATTGTATGATTCAGAAATAGAATTTCCTTTTAGCAAAGAATTCACAAAGATTTTTGAATGCCCCAGAAACAATTTTGCTGTTTCATCTTCAACCGGTCTGCTGGTCATTTTAACATCGTAGAAAAATATGAAATCGTCGTCATAACCAGTGAAGCTCATCGCGCCAGAATCTATGCTTTTTCTTCCGAGGTTTTTGGCTGACTTGCATGAAATGGAATAAATAATCCTGGAGGCGAGCAATTTTTCGTTTTTCCCGAGAGTCACAAGAGGCTCATTTTCATGGCCGCCAATTGTATTCTCGTTCCCATGACCGTTGAAGAGTATAACCTTAGGTGAAAATTCCTTTACAAAACTTTCAAATTCAGATTTACTAGCTCTTTTTCCATGTAAATCCAATATTTTGAAACCGTTCTTCTCTGCGGCCTCAAAAATAAGTCTTCCCCAGCTTGAAAGATAGTGGGTAGTGATATCATGATCTGGCCTTGTAATCAGAAGAGTCTTACTCATAGAGATCTCCCTTCTTCAGGGCTTTCAGAAAATCCATCTCTATTTCGATTATTTTTTTGCCAACTTCATTGCCCTTATTTATGTTTTCTATAAGCTCCTCTTTTGTAAAATTCCCGTAAGAGCCTATTGATATTTTTTTGCCTGAAGGAAGCAGCAGCAATCTGGCAATCACAAGCTCCTTTGCTTCTTGGGCTATTTCTTCTTTCATATTATCCCCATTTTTTCAAGCTTCTTCAGTATTTCATCGCTGATTTTTGTATTATTTACTACTTCTATATATGCTGCGTTCCATGTTAAAGGCTTTTTGTCTAAGACAATGATTATTTCTTCTCTAAGACCTAGAGGCAGATTTGAGTATATTTTTAGGAATCTTTCCTTAAGAGCCATACTGAATTTATTATTTAATAGAATTTAAATAAGTTGGACTTTGTTGATTTTCGTCCCTACGGGACGCGCCGCAGGCGGAAGAAAGAATGTCAGATAACTATCTCTCAATCACTTTTATTATATTTGATGCAAAAAACTTGGCATTTTTTAGAGACTTGTCTGCTGGGATTTTGTTTGCCTGAGGTATGGTATTATAGGTAAAATTTCCCCCTTTCCATTTTTCCCTCTTGAAGATTTGAAGAAGGTCATTAGCTTTAACAACTGCTTCTTTGTAAATTTCAAGCAACTTCACGTCAAGCAAGCCTGTTTTAACTAAATGCCTTTCAAACTCATCATAAGTTTTTTTATGCACTTCTGGGGCTGAAGTTTTTATTCCTTTCGTCAAAAGAATGGATTTTGCAGCATAGAAAATTGCATAATAAGAGTGCGATATAACTGAACTATAGAAAGTCATGTTTGATGGTATTCTGAAGGTTTGTTTTTGTGTTTTTTCTTCGCTCAACTTTTTTAAGGATTCTGCAGCCATAATTTCGTTCCTTGCTCTTTCAATGTATATTTCAGCCATTGAATCCATTTTTAGACGCCTCGTCAATCATTCTGAAATATTCTTTCCCGCCGGACAATATTAAATTATTCTTTGCTATTTCCTTCCCGTAATTCGCCTCTTGGCTTGTCAGCATCCCAATAAACTCTGATTTTTTGAAGGCATATAAGTGGATTGTGGGTATGTTCATTTCGCAATCATGCCTTAGCTCAGAATAAATCTTTTCAGGGTTTTCCCTGTTGCCGCAAATTATTACAATATCTATATCTGAATTTTTTTTCTGGGAGCCGTTAGCATAGCTGCCTGTTATTAAAAGGGTATAGAAATCCGCAGGGTTTTTTTTTGATATTTTTTCTATTTCATGATAGGGGATGCTGCTCTTGTTCCAAGCCATGAATTCTGAGGCAAAGCCCAAATAAACTTGCGCTTTTAAGAATGATATGTTAGCCGAGTATAAGGCTGTGTTGCCTATTTTTTCTTCTGCTAGTATTCCTGTTTTCACAAATTTCTTCAGAGTATTATAGATATAGCTTTCTGATTTTTTTCCTGATATATTTTTAACTTGCTTAAATGTGAATTTTTTAAGCGGATTTTCTACGAAAACCTCAAGTATTTCGTGCTCTCTGTTTAGCATATAAATCCTATTTTTGAGATTAATTAATCCTATTTAAGGGATTGTAGTATTTAAGGGATTGTAGTATTTAAGGTTATTGTTTGTCACTCCGTGGCACGCCGCAGGCGGAATATTCCCAGTTTTCGGCTTCAAAGAAAAACTGACTCAAAGTATCTGAAAGTCTATTAATGATAAACTATATATATCATATGATATAAAAGATATATCATGAAAATGGAAGTGTTTGAAAAAATTTATCTCAAACCTGGAATACACCTGAGGGAAATCTGCCGACAGATTAATTTAAGCATACCTTCTGTCAAAAACCATCTAGACAAGCTTCTTGAAGAAAAAGTAATAACAAAAGTAAAGGATGGAAGAAACCTTAAATTTTTTGTCAATATCTCAAATAGGAAAACAATTCCTTATCTTTCAAAGGTTGAATCAAATAGAATAGGAAAGCTTCCTGGATTTGTTGGCAATGTTTTATTCGATATCCTTTCCTCGCTTGACAGAAAACCATTGATTATGCTCGTTTTTGGGTCATATGCCAAAAATAGCTATAAGGAAGATAGCGATATAGATGTTCTTTTGGTTTTTGACTCTGTCGACAAAAAAATAGAGCAGAAGATCAGCATTATAAACGAAAGGCATTCTGCAAAAGCAAGTCTTGTATATTTGCCATGGGATGAGTTTAAAAAAAAGTTTTTTGATCAAAGAGATTCTTTTATGAAGGAAATAAAGGAAAATAAAATATTGATTGCTGGGATTGAACATTGGGTGATGCTTGAAAATGAAAAAGCCTGACTGGACAGCATGGGTAGAAGACAAAAAAGAGTGCCTAAAGTGGAATAGGTTATATTTGAAGAAAGGCATGCTTAGAAGAGGGTCTCTTAAGCCAAGAAATTACCTGAAAAAATCTTTGAATTGAAAACTTTTATAATTGACTGAGATGATTTTTGCTCCGCTACCGCTCCGCAACCTCGCTGGCGCTCGGGTTTTTCTGCTTGGCTGGAATAGTCAATCTTAATTTTCTGCTGTTCCCAGTATCAAGCCGCTGTGGCTTACTTTTATAACCCCGACAGAAAAATTCTCATATCCTCTTTTTCTTTGGCCATAAGGCATCCCACCAAAAACAA
>Ga0210006_1001706_pt1 | contig 14946 bp, 12 predicted proteins | sample CryGey02umfilter_2_FD_185452 | JGI IMG/M metagenome (GOLD analysis project Ga0210006, IMG submission 185452) | Groundwater microbial communities from aquifer in Utah, USA - Crystal Geyser 4/10/14 0.2 um filter (SPAdes) (version 3) | ecosystem: Environmental > Aquatic > Deep subsurface >... | reverse complement strand
AAACATAATCACCACAAATCTCATTTCCAATACGATGTAAAATAAAATAACCTAATAAAAATTTTTTCGGGAAAATACAAGCATCTTTATCATCAAGACCCTGGGGAGTAATAAGAAATGGTTTTTCCCAATTCCATTTATAAGAAATAAAATCTTTTTCTGAAATAGATGTGATGGCCACACGTGGAGGCCCAATACCATTAAATGCTGTATAACACATATAGATATTTTTACCAATTTGAGTCAACCTAGGATCTTCACAACCAGAATTACCATTATTTACTTTTTTATTTTCAAATTCTTCACGTGGAATATATATAGGATTAGCTAATCTTTTTGTTATATTGAAACCATTTTTAGATTGTGCATATCCAAAACTAGATGTATTATCTTCTGACATTGCACGATAAATGATATGCATTTTTCCACCCAATAAAATTGCAGCTGGATTAAATGTTCCCTGTGATTCCCATTTATTTTTAGAAATAGGTAAAATTATAGGATTTTTTATATAACGTTTAAAATGATATTTATCTTTAAATTTATTATATATGTTAAAAATCAAATCATTCACATTAACTTTTGCTATACATACTGTGGTATCTGCTGCCCCATAATATATAGTAAGCGTATTTTTCTCAAGTATCGCACCACTTGGAAAAACAATATTTGCTACTTGCCCAGAAAGTTCATAAGATTCTTCTGGTACTAATATTGGTCCTTTAGTTTTTCCTAATATTTTTTTAATATCTTTTAAATCTAATAATGCTACTTCAACACCAAAAATTTTCTCCCCTTCTTTGAAATAATTTTGTATATAAGAATATACAATAAGCCAGCCATGTTTTGTAAGAATCGGTGGAGCCCCGACTTCCGTATGGTCATAAAGAGATCGTTTAAAATCAATCGTATAATCATCAATATTTTCTTCCCATTTTTTCCAAAATGTTTCTGACCATAATTCTTCTATTGTATCGAGTGTTGCAAAAACCATTCTAGCTGGAGGAGAATCTGTATGATATGAAAACATAACTACAATTTTTCCATTTATTCTCTTCGGAAATAAAGTCATCGCTTTTGCATTAAAAGGAGTAACAAGATGTCGTTTATCAACCTTTTTTAGATTAGATGAAATTGCAACAGCCACTTTGATACCTAGAGCATTAAATGGATATTTTGAAAGTGCGGTATAAAAAGTATAAAATTTACCTTCAAAAAAAGTTACTCTAGGGTCTTCACAACCAAATTTCTCCCATTCTTCTTTCGGTGTAATAAATGGTACACGATTCTTAAAATGTGTTCCATCCTTACTTTCACCAACTCCTACAATTGAGACTTGTCTAGGATTCTGTAATGGATCTATCGCTGAAATCGCACGATAAAGTCCATAAATTTTTTTATTATGTCTAACAGTACAAAGATTAAAAGTAGCAAATTCTTCCCAATAATGATCTCTATCAGGAATTAATATTGGGTTGTGTTCTGATTTTTTTACAACAAACATAAAATTTTATTCGAGTTTCAATAATTTCTTCTTTTTTAATTTAACAATTTTATTTTTCTTAAGATCTTCAATTAACGAAGAAAGATCTACTGAAGCTACACAAACTACACTATCAGCACCACCATAATATACAAAAAGCTCTCCATCTTTTACTACAGCACCACACGAATAAATAACACCTGCTTTAAATCCTTCATTTTCATAATATTCATCAGGTTCTAGGATTGGATTTTTTGATTTATATAAAATTCTTGTTGGATCATTAAAATCTAGTATCATAGCACCAAGTTTGTATCTATCAGGATCTTTTTTATCCATTGCATGATACAAAACAAGCCAACCAGCTTCAGTTTTAATAGGAGTAGGTCCAACACCCCTTACCATATTATCCCAAGAACTTTTCCAAGAAGGGCTACTACTGTGTAAACTATTAATAAATTTAGTGTCATCAAACTCTTTAAAATCTTCTATATAATCTATCAAGATCTCTGGAGAAATACTATGTAATATCGCAAACTTACCATTTATTTTTTCAGGAAATAAAACCCAATTTTTATGAATCTCTCCTGGTGGAGAAATTAAAATTGGTTTTTCCCAATTCCATTTCTTTTTCTTAAAATCATCTAATTTTATTGAAGTCAGTGCAATACGAAGCGACCCCCAACCATCAAAAGCTGTATAAAGCATATATACAGTATAATCAATCAATGTGACACGTGGATCTTCACATCCACCATTCCAACCTCCACCAGATACATAATCAATAGGATCATCTAATTTTATAAATTTACCAAATTTATGGTAAATAGAATGTGTCGGTCTATCTCTAAAATTATAACCATCTAAACTAGAAGCATATCCAAATACAGAAACATCATTATCACCAATAGCTCTATAAATAAGATGAATTTTACCATCAGATATAAATGCTGCTGGATTAAACGTAGCTTTTGACTCCCATGAATATAATCTAGGTTCTATAATGGGATTAAGTGAAGATCTCTCAAGCTGTAAAATTTTACTCTTTTTCTTAATTATTTTTCTAATTCCATTTTTTACTATTTTTAGAACCTTCTTCTTTGTTGTTTTTTTAACAACAAATTTTTTAGTTATTTTTTTAACTATATTTTTTTTTATTTGTTTTTTAATCTTCTTTATCATAAGAATAAAGCTTAAAACCTAATATAAATATTATACCCCCAAACAAACTATTATCCAACTAAAAAAATTATTTTTTAATTTTTTTTGATTTAGTTGAATGTATCTTTTTCGCATATTCCTTTAAAAGCTCTGATGAGCTTCGTATTTTACCACCCTTACCAACGTTAAAAACTATCTCTATACCAAGTTTTTTACACATCTCTACATCATAATACTGAGAAGAACTCGGGTCTTTAGCATCTTCTTCATTTCTATCTCCACCATTAGCAAAAATATGCGGTTTTATTTTTAATAATTCTTTACTCACACTCATATCTTTAGGACCTTTTGGGTTTTTAGAATGCCCAGAAATAATTACTTCATCCACACAAGTTAGAGCTTCTATAATTTCTTTTCGTTCATAATCAGGCATAAAAACATTCTTTCTTTTTTGCTTTTTCCAATTATCATTATTTATAATTACAATTAATTTATCACCCAATTTTTTAGCTTCTTGCATATAACGAATATGCCCAATATGAATAGGATCAAATCCCCCACTTACTGCTACTATTTTTTTTAACTTACTATTTTTTTTCTTTTGCATAATTTTTATATATTAACACTTTTAGACGACCGTTCAAAAGTGTTAAGAGCTGTTTAGTAAACCTCCTGCTGATAACATTTTTCACAATATACTATTTCTTTCGAATCTGGGTTATATCCTATTTTAAATTTTTCCCCACAGAGTTCATCTCCGTGAAAATGTTTTATGGTATTTTTATAAATCCCCGTTTTATCCATTTTCCCAGCACACATACAAGTTCTTTCATAGAGTTGCATTTTTAATCTATCTTTTATTCTTCTTTCAAACCTACAGTCATGACATAAAATTGGCAATAGTATATTTTCTTTTTTATCTACAAATGGCATTTCATCCATATAAAGCTTTATTCTTTCTACTATTTTAAAATATTCATTCTTTGTATATTGTTTATTAAAAATACAATATGAAGATTTTCTTAAATTAACACATCCAAAACAATCATTACAACCCATACAGTCTCGACAAAACCAAAGATTATGAGAGTCTGCTGACATTATAATAAAATAGCATTGATAACAATTTTCCATCCAAAAACATTCATAACACCTCTCACAATGATTTATATGTGAATTATCTACACAATCCTTACTAAAATCAGTTGCGTTACCATACATGCAATTTTCCGCATTATTAGAATTAAAACAAAGATAACAATTTTTCAAGGCTGTAGCATTAGCACAATATGGGCTATTAACCATAAATTCAACTCTCAAGGGGAAAATGGGTACCTCTTTGTCTAATTCAAAAAGTTGTTCAGAAAAAGATTTTGAAAAATCATAATTACGCCCATATTCTATATTATCTAAAGCATCACTAAACCATTCTTCTTGAGTCACAGATTTTTTTCCACCTTCTGCTGGATACAAAGAGAAGATATCTTTTCCTGTCAGAAAATCTTTAACTTTGAAAAGTTTCCTCTCATTTCTATAAACGGCTCGTCTTTCTAATCGACAAAGTGAACAAAAAGTCGGCGGAGGGACTTTTATTTTTTCATAAAAATTAAAATCTTCAGAATCTATCGTAAAATCCTGTTTACAGTTTTGGCAATTTCTAGTCTCAGAATTCATATTTATATGATAAAACTTTTTATAAATTAAAGCAAAAATTTTAAATATTTGTTATACTTATTTTATGTATCCCGTTAGAGATTAAATAGTTAAAATAATTCTCTCGGGAAAATAAGTACAAGAATCATGTCGAAATTATAATGGTTAAATTAAGAACGGAAATCTAAAGATTTCCTATCTCTAACGGGATGTATATAATATATGCGTTGTTGGGAGCAATTATGGCAAGTGCTGGTACTATTTTTGCTAAATTAGGATTAAAAGGAGTAGATGCAAATCTGCTCACAGCTATTCGTGGCATTGTGATGGCTCTCATTGTATCTATTGCTGCATTATCATTTGGTAAACTTACAGTGCCAGCATTGTCTTCACTCTCTTCTAAACAATGGATATTTGTTATTTTATCTGGACTTGGTGGAGCTTTGTCGTGGATTTTCTTTTATCAAGCACTTTCCATTGGTCCGACGGTGGCTGTGACTGTCATCGATAAATTATCTATCACATTTACTGCAATTCTCGCAGTAGTCGTCTTAGCGGAGGGCATCACGCTGCAAGCAGGCATAGGTCTAGGACTCGTGGTCTTAGGCACTTTGCTTGTAGCTATCCCTTGGGAAAAAATTCAAAAACTTTTTTCTTAAAAAGAAGATAATATAAATCAATTTCTATAAAGCAATCTATCTGACGAAGCTTCGCCAGCGAACTGCTCGTCACTCAAGAAAATAATAAATAGAATACTATTTTTATTTTCTAAGCTCCTGCGCAAGGCTTTCTAAAAATTATTTATATATCTTCTAAAAAAAATCCAAAAATAAAAATTTTAAGAGTCGTGTTGGTCCCCTGTCCTTATGTCCCCGAGGGCGAAGGCTCAAAAATTTTTGATTTTTGGATTTTTAAAAAATTAATTTTTATGTTTTTTAACTTATTTAACCAAAAAGCTTAAAGAAGAAACTAAACGTATCTTTTTATATTCAGGTGAACCTGGATCTTTGTCAGTGATATCAAATGTCCCTTGATTTCCTCTATGTAAACTACCCAATACAGAACCAGACTCTTTTGCAATTTGTTGTGCTGTATCTTTTGCATTTTTAAGAGCTTCAGCAAGCATCTCTGGCTTAATACTATTAATATCTGAAAATTCAAAAGAAATAAAATTCTGATTCATTGCTATACCATTCTTAACTAAAATCAAAGTGTCTTTTGAAGCAGTTTTAACTAAATCTACTTTTTTAGTATATACAGAAAGTTGAGTAGTAGAATTATATCTAAACAAAGCATCTTTATATGTATCTTGATAAATATTTACAGGAGCAACATTTATTTCTTCATCTACAAAACCTTTTTCTTTTAAGAAAGCTTTTACCGTTCCAATATTTTTTTCAATATCAGAATATAAAGCATCTACATTATTTAATTTAGTATCAAAACTAATAGACCAAATAGCTGTATCTGCTTTTACTATTTTTTCTGACAATCCTTTTACTTCTACATAAGATCCTTGTTGAGAAAAATCTTTTGCGGAGAAGAAAAAAACAACAGAAAAAACTAACAATACTACACCTAATATTAAAATAGCATAATTTTTTGTGTTTTCCATCCCGTTTAGAAATCATACTATCCGTACATATATTTTTTATATATAAAGATAAATAATTTTAGTTAAATTTATAATTTTATCCCGTTATGCCTGTCCGCCTCTGGCGGATAAATTTCTAACGGGATCCATAATTTGTATATTTTATCACTATTACTATTTCTTTTCTAGTCCTTTTTCTATGTTATCTAAACGTTCAGATATTTCTTCAACTTCTTCTTTTATACCTTTAATCACTCCTGTTTCTTGTCTTATTTCTTCTTCAGTCTTTTCTTCTAACCTTTTTTCTCCTTTAATTCCAGAAATTATAGCTTGAGTACCAATAAAATCAAATACAAATAAGCCAGTTGATAAAAGTAAAACACTACCGACTATCAAAGATAAAGGACCATCCCACCAAGGAAGATCACCTAAGCTTATAGACCCATTTAATTGATATAAAAAAATAACTTGTGTAAAAAAATCAGCTGTATGCCAAACACCACGCCAAAAAATAACCACACCAACACCACCAATAAAAGCATAAAGAATAGGATAGTGGCTTAATTTAGCTCTAATTTTATCTTCAAATTTATCAAAAAAATTAATGATAGATTTCATGAATACATATTTTATTAAAAAATTTCAAATATTACCTACGTTTCTTTCCTGTGGATTTTCCTGCAAGCATGAGCTTCTTCATTTCAAGTCGTTTCTTTGTCTTGTGAGAATGTCTCGATTTCTTTTTAATACCAAGTGTTGTACTTCTTTTTGCCATATATTTTTTATGTTCATTATTAATAAGATGCTTCTTATTATACTTTAAATCAATAAAATAGTCTAATTCAAATAAAAATAAGGTAGACATTAGAAATATAATGCTACCTTTAAAGACCTCTCTAGAAATACAACAAGTAGACTATCTCCCTTTTTGAATCATAGAGAATTCTATACTTTCCATTAGACCATATCTCATATCCATGAGATGTAATATTGGTATTTTTCCAACCGGTACTTTTTAAACCTTCCTGAGAAATGGTGTCTCCTTCTTTAAGTTCCATAAAAACCTCTCATTTGAAATGAATAATTAAGAACATTTATTTACAAAAAGCATTTTAACACAGTATTACATTTTTATCAATATATTGTTTTTTACTTATTTTCTGTTAAGATAAAAGAGTTCTTTATTTAATTAAATAAATTCCGGGGTAGCTCAGCGGTAGAGCGGTCGCCTGTGTCGGATGAAAAATTACGCAGCTTCCTAAGAAAACTTAGGTTGAAAAACAAGGTGAATTCGGGGAAGCCCTTATGGGGTAATCCCGAGCCAAGCCTCGATTGTAAAATTGAGGAAGGTGTAGAGACTATCCATTTATGGAGTAGCTCTCTAATTTATTTTAGAGCGCGAAGCGCCTTGCTCCTAAATTCATAAAATTTATGAACATGGAGATGATATAGTCCACACTTCTAGTAATAGAAGACAAAGTGTAAGCGATTGGTCGTAGGTTCGATCCCTACCCCCGGAGCATCATAGACCGTTCAAGGTCTAAAATGTAATTAAAAGGAGAATTAACTTGATATATAAGCTTTTTTTCCTTTACTTCACAGTTCGTTAGTAAAAATTTCAAAAGTGAGTTTTTATCTTCCACTGTAGAACTTTCAAATAATTTTTTAGAATTTTTACACAGGTCTACTACTTGTATTATTTGACTTTTATAAGAGAAGTCTGCTTTTATATATTCTGAAAGTTTATTTTGTGCATCCAGTGTTTTGTCCTTATAGGTCTGCAATTTTTCTGCATACTGTTCCTTAGTAATACTCAAAGATTCTGTATAGTAATCATCTATCAATTTATCACTAGCTTTTTGCCATTTCTTAGACTCATCTTCACAGATAGATATTTGATTATCCCTAAAGTCTTTTTCGTAGTTGATACTTTTGTTTATTTCCTTATCTATTACTTTTATCAAACCATCAGGCATACTGGAAAGGCGGTCTAAAAGGGCTAGAATTGGCTCTAGGAGCTTCTTTTCATTGACTCTGGTATTTGTCTTAGAGCATACATTTTTTCCATTAGAGCAGACATAGTAAATATTGCCATTATTCTTTATTCCTTCTGGTGTCATAGTACAGCCACAATTAGGACATTTTGCTAGACCTTTAAAAATATAAGTTAGGCTTTTCGTATGTGATTTTATATTATTATTTTTACCACTTCTGACATCCTGACATAAATCAAATATTTCTTGTGTAATTATTCTTTCATATGAATGAGAATAATTGCCTCGCATAGACCTTCTTATTCCAATATAAAATGGGTCTGTTAATATATTTCTTATATTACTTTTTGAAACCTTAAAGCCACCTTTTGACCTTAATCCTTCTTCATACATAAAATCAGCAATCTTATCATCTGAGTACTGACCTGTGCTATATAAGTCGTACATTTTAATTATATACAAATATCTAGCTGGGTCTTTAATAACTATTTTTTTACTGTCTGGGTCTGATAAGTCAATTCTAGAATTTATATATCCTATTGGGATAGAGCCAGTAGCCCGTCCTTCTTTTCTCATAGTTTCATAAGCTCTTTTTACATTATCGCTTATAGCACTTGAAAAATATTCTGCAAAAACAAGACTCATTTGAAACTGAGTTTTTTGATTAGCATTCATTTCTCCTTTGATAATCTGATTATCAGAAGCAAAATGTATTTCTATCTTATATTCTTGTGCTAGTTTAAATAATATTGGTATTCTTTTATCAAATACACTTCTTGAAAACCTATCAACTTTATCAAAAACAACAGCTATTATTTCTTTTTGATTATCAAGAAAAGCTAAGGCTTTATCAAATTCATCTCGTTTTGTTTTATATGCACTTTCACTAAAAACAAATCTTTCAGCTATTTCTAAGTTATTTCTTTTGCAATAAAGTTCAATTCGTTCAACCTGAGCAGGTAGTGAATTTCCAGCTTCTTTTTGTTCTTCAGTTGAGACTCTGGCTAAAATTATTGCTTTCATAATTATGTGATTATCTTATTATATTCTTCCTTAAACTCTTTATCTTCGTTTATATTAAACAATGGAAGCCCAATTAAAATATAGTCTTTACTTTCAGCTCTTAGTATATCCTTATGATATTTCTTTGTAATTTCTTTTAGAAAATCATTTTTCCATTTATCTATATCAAGAAGATTATCTCCTTTAGGTTCAATAAATACTTGATAGTAAAGTTTCTGTGTTTCCTTTAAGAAAAGAATAAAATCAGGTTGAAAACCTTGTCCTGTTTTAAAGTCGTATATTTTATACTGCTCCTCATTTCTTAAAAGATAGACTTCTTTGTATTTTTTCTGTAGATTCCCAATAGTCTCTTTTATAAATTCAATTAAGCCTTTTTCTTCGCTTGTACCATAAAATGAATCTATTACATACCATTCTTCATATTTTAATTCATCTTCTAGTCTTTGGCTGTGTTCATCTTTTTTGACACTTTTTTTAACTTCATCAAATAAATCACTAAATTTGCCAGTCTTAAATTCAGTTCCTTTATATGGATTGATGTTCAGTTTAAGTTCAAATAGAAATGCATCAAAAAATCTAGAAAGAATTACTAGCTTTTCTTTGTTTGTAATATCTTCAAATTCTTTATCTTTAGTAATAATTTGTATTTTAAAATTACCAATGAAGTCTTTTCTAAAGTCCTCAATACTTTCAATATCAAGTTCTTCTTTTAATAGCTCAAATCTGAATAATGATTTATCAGATTTAGCTTTACTATTTAGTGCTTTGTAAAAGATATGTTTTTCAAATGCTTTTATTTCTTTTGTTATGGTCTTTAGCCCAGTTTCGTTGATGTTTAATCTTTCTATATCGGTATTTTCACTATCAAAATCCAATTCTTGCTCTTTAATGCCAAGATTATGAAGATTAAATTTAAATTTAAGATTTTCCTTTAAATCATTTAAGGTTTTCTTTCTTCGTTCAGGATTATCAATTTGCTCATTTTTCCATACCATTACATCCTTATAAAAATCACTTTCTATAAATTCTTTTTTAAGTTTAAATACCTTAACAACCTTTCCATCATCAATAAAACCTTTCTTTTTAAGTTCTCGTTTTAATTCATCAATATATCTATGGTCTGAATCACTATGATAGTAAAGCTCTTCTAAAACTCTCATTTCATTCTTTAAATTTTCATCAAACTTCCTTTTATTCTTCTGTATATCCTTATAGGCAAATGGACAATATCTAACACCTCGTCCGATAAGCTGAATTTCAGATATGGTAGTACTTCCAGCTTTTCTTTCTCCTTTAGTATCTTTACCTTCATCTCTGCCTTTATATAAACGGACAATATCAAAAAGATTAAGCACATCCCAGCCCTCAGTTAGTCTATTAACTGTAAATATTGCCCTTATGTGATTATTTTTATCTTCTAAACTATTCAATAGTTTTTCTTGGTCTTCGTCTGTTTTCTCTTTCTTTGTTTTGTTTGTTTTTGAGTTTGTAATAATACAGTTTCTTTCTATAAAATTATATTTAATGAAATCAATTATTTCTGTTATTTTTATTTTTTCTTTTTTAATAAATTGAATAACATCAAGCACTCTAGATTTTCCTTGTTCATAGACTTCTTCTCCTTCATTGAATTTATCTTCAATATTTTTTAAAAAATCAAAATCGCTGACCTTTAAAGATTGTGTTAGTTTAAAAAATTCATTAAAGTCTTTTTTTGATTCTTCAATCGTTTTACTTCTAAAAAGAATAACTGGTTTAAAGTTAGGAATGTTATTTTTTAGAGCAATTCTATCTCTGTACCAATTAAAAATAAGCACTTGTAGAATACGCTCTTTCTTTTCAAGGGTAGAGGATACGAGATTTATTTCTTTAGTATATCCAGCAGATAAAAATTGTCTTAAATCAAACTTATAAAGGGTCTTTGATGCATACTTATCAATAACCTTTTGATTCTCAGGAATAGTAGCTGTAAATTCCAAAAGAATATTCTTATTACCTTCACTTTTCCCATTCTTATTTAACAAAAGCTCTATTACTGTATGTTCCCATCCTTTCTTTTCTATCTCTTTTTCACTTGCACCTTCTTTAAGCTCAGTATCTAAATCCAATTCCTCCTGTCCGTTTTTGCTCTTTGTATCAGCATTTAGATGATGGGCTTCATCTGCAAGCATAACAATATCTTTTTTGATTAAATCATCTAGATATACCTGATTTTCTCTTTCAATATGAATATCGTTATAAAGTTTTTGAATAGTTGTAAATTTAATCTCAATACTGTCGTTATTTTTAGAAAAAGTATTTACTTTTTTTATTTCAATTGTTTTATCATCAATAACTATTCTTTCTTTAAAGAGATATTTATTATGAGTTTTAACAATAAAGTTATTTTCTGTTTTATCAACGATATTATTTTGATTAACAAAGAATATGAATTTCCTATATCCTTGTTTGTAATAATATAGAATAGCACTAGCCATAATAAGAGTTTTTCCTGTACCAGTAGCCATATTAAACATTAAATGAGCTGGATACTTTTTATGGTCATTCTCGTACATCAAGAGATTTTCAAAAGCTTCTTTTTGCCATTCAAAAAAGTCATATTTTAAGTTGTCTGAAATGTACTTTGGAATCTCAATAACCTTAGGAGCATATTTTCTTATAGCTTCTTTTTGAGTATTAAGCTTTTCGTATAAATTCTCCATAATTATTTACTTTGGTAAAATTCCTTAGTAAGTTTTTGGTCTTCTTTACTGATACCAAATTGTTTATCTGACATTTCGCTTTCTTGTATATACATTTGATTTAAATCAAGCATAATTAAAAACATCTTCTTTTGTTCATTCAGAGTTAATTTTTTAAAGTTTTCTTCTTTAATAATTTTTTCTTTAAATTCTTTGATTTTTAAATTGTAATTAAGGAAGTATTTCTCATAGAGATTATCAAACATTTTTTCTAATGTTTTCAAATCTTTAGCTTCATTTATTTCCTCTTTTGCTTGTTCGTTCCATTTTGCAAGTTCAAAATATATAAAACTATCTTTTGAATCATTTCTTCTTAAGACCTCTTTAATTCTTGGAATTATCACTGTTTCTATATACTCCATTTGTTCTATGAGAATAAACTTTCTATTACTTTTCTTTTCTTTATTTAGTTCAATAACTGCGTGTCCAGTTGTTCCTGACCCTGCAAAGAAATCTAAAATTATATCATTGTCATTCGTCATTATTTTGATTGTGTCTAGTACAGCATAAAGTGATTTTGGATAACTAAAAATTTTAGTACCAAAAATATCTTTCAATACTCCTGTTCCGCTAGTTGTAGCATTATATCTTTTACCTATCCAGTGTGTTTTAATTTTTGTACCATCATCTTCTCTGTATTTTTCAAAGATTTGGATATTGCCAGTTTTATCTTTTATTGCTGTAAAATCTTCTGGTCTCTCTTCTAAAAACTGCATAAATTTATCTTTTTGTACTCTCCAAGCTATTTTTCTTTTTTTATTTATTGGTAGTATTTCAATAAATCCCTGTTTTTTTTCTAAAGTTATTTCCTCTAAATTCTTATTAACATATATCGGATAATAGTATTTATCTCCTTTTTTTAACTTTTCTTCAACGAAACGAGAATACATTAAGGGTTCATACTTAAAAAAACCTTTTTCATCACTTTCTATATATTCTAATTTTTTATTATCATCAAGAATCACTCCATTGAATTTTGCAATCTTCTCATTTTTTGCATAGACAAGCATATATTCTGTTGTTGCACTAAAAAATTTAGCGAATTGTCTTCCTTGAGGTCTTATAACAACACTAATTATACCGAGACGATTTTCTCTACCAAAAATTTCATCTGCAAGTGTTCCAAGATAAAATAACTCAAAGTGGTCAATAGTAATTGCTATAAAACCATCTTCCTTTAACATTTCCTTTGCTATTTCTAACCTGTTTTTTATAAAAGTAAGCCAACTGGAATGTTTAAAATTATTATTATATACAAATGTATCTGCATCTCCTTCGGTATTATAAGGAGGGTCAACATAAATTAGTTTTATTTTTCCAGTAAATTCAGATTTTAAACAATGTAGGGCAAGAAGATTATTACCTTTTATGACTAGATTTTCCTCTATTAAACCATTTTTATTTCTTTTTATATCTTTTATTAACTCACCATTTTTACTACTTTCTTTTGTAAATCTTTTCCAATCTGCTAGTGCTTTTTTATCAAACAGTCTATCTATTTCATCGTGAGCAAGTATTTGGTTAAAGAAAACTTCGTTTCTTTGGGTTTCTTCTTTTTTATACTTCTTATCTTTTTCAGAATATTCAAAATATACTTCAGTACCTTCATCTGTGCTTTGCCCTCCTTCTAATACACAGTCCTTGAAAGGGAAATCTAAAACTATATTGGTTTCATTTTTTAATAATTCAGTACCATCAGAAAGTCCAATTAGGTTTGCATATTTTGTATAAGAATTATTTACCTTATTCTCATCCAAGAAGAATTTAAAATCATTGATATTAAAAACATAAACATCTTTTATCTTAGTGAAGAATTTATCCTTTGTTTCTTTGTTTTCAGCTAAAATAGTTATAAGTTTTTTATCAATTTTATCAGCAGAATCTTTTACCTTATTATAATTTAATTCTTTCGTTTCAGAATCAATAAAAGATTCCTCTTGTTTTAGTATCTTTTCTAATGTTTGTTTTAATTTATTCATAATTATTTTGTTTTAACACTATTAAGAAACTTATTAAATTCAACCTTATCAATTCTAAATTCTTTACCAATTTTATATGCTTTTAGTTTCTTTGCTTTGATGTACCGATAAATTGTCATAACATTTACTGACAACTTATCTGCTAAATCAAATGCTGTGTAAAATTCCTTTTCTTTTTTATTGTTTTTCATAAATTTTTTTGTTAATTATATTATACTTGACAATACTTTACAATGCAAATTTTGATAAGTGGATAAACATTACTTTATTCTATAAGCATTATATAGCTTTAATTGCTCTTCAATTGTTTCAATCCATTCTCTACTTTTTATATTTCCGATGTTTTCCGATAGTTTCTTGTAGTCTTTAATTATATTATTCCAGCTCCTATAATCAGTTCCTTTCATCAGTATATTTCTAAGCTCTGGTATGCCTCCTTCATCTGAAGCTAATAAACAGAGCATTCCCATTTGTAGTTTTTTCAGATACTTCATTTTAGGGTATTTAATACAGATAAGTTCTAAAATATGTTTTGGGCTGTTAATAGGTAAGTAGCATATTCTTGCGTCTTTTATTAGATTATTCCAATACATATTTACTACCTTTTTAGATATATCTGTTGAAAAAAGTTTTGAAAAAGTATATTCATCTTTATATCCTATTTTCTCTAACATACTTTTCATTTTTCTAGTTTCCGACAATCTAACCTCAAATCTTAATATCTCTTTTTTATTATTTAACTGTGAGAATAGCGACCTTTGATAATCAGTTTTATCTCTATCCACAGACCTTTTAAGGGTTTTCTGCATATCAGATATTTTGTCGTAGATAACAAAGGAGTGAGACTTTGTGTATATTTGCAAAGAATCTCCGTCATTACTAAAGCGAAAAGTAGTATTATCAAAGCTCTTTCTTTTGTTGGTTTTCTCAAGCTCTCTTATGATGTATTGAGCAGTATATCCATTATGTAATTCTATGTTTTTAGAGTAATGAATAGCTGAAACTTTTGCGTTAGATAAATCATTAAGGTTAATCTTAATATCCATTTCGTATAGTCTTGCATAGAGTATTTTGACTATCTTCTGAAAATCATTATCTTCAACTTCGTCTAGGTTGTTATCATATAAAAGTTTTGGTACTGAAAATTCAATCTTTATAAAGTAATCACTAAATCTTTTATAACCAGTAAGTCTGGGGTAATATTTGCCAGTTTCCAGCTCTAGTTTGTTGGGGTTTCTAATCCATTTAGCATATCCATTCTTAGGGTTGTTTGATTGAGCATCCCAGCCCAATTTTTCAGTTCCATTCCTATTTTTTA
>Ga0210006_1001704_pt1 | contig 14953 bp, 5 predicted proteins | sample CryGey02umfilter_2_FD_185452 | JGI IMG/M metagenome (GOLD analysis project Ga0210006, IMG submission 185452) | Groundwater microbial communities from aquifer in Utah, USA - Crystal Geyser 4/10/14 0.2 um filter (SPAdes) (version 3) | ecosystem: Environmental > Aquatic > Deep subsurface >... | reverse complement strand
TTATTACTTACATTATGTCCAACGGTACTCAATCCTAGATCTAATGCACTGGTATAATTATTGTAAAAGTAATTGTTAGTAATAATGGCGTAATTAGAGTTAGAAATGGATAGTGAGTATTCTTTAATAGGATTATAATTGTAAACTCTGTTTTCAGTTATAGTCAAATTGTTAGAAGAACCAGAACTACCAATACCAATTGCGGAATAAATTGCATCTTCACCAATAAAGATTGTGTTATTAATTAAAATTGAGAACCCAGATGAAATTGGAATGATAATAGCATTACCGCTATTATTGTTTGTAGAGTTAATAAAATTGTTGCTAACATCTACAGAAAGGGAATTAAATAGGTAAATACCATGTCCTTGAGTATTTATAATTGTAGAATTAGTGATGGTAGAGTTTTCAGAATAGATTAGAGAAATACCATCTGTGCCCATAGTAATGTTATCATAAGTTACGTTTGTACAATTGTAACAAATAATTGCCCCATAGGTGCTGTTTAAATCAACATTAACAAGAACTTCTTGATTACTCAAAGAATGGTTATATAAGATAGGCAATCCATCTGCAAGATTAGAATCATCTAGAGAGATAGAACTATCATCAATTGTAAAAAATGAATTGGAATACGGCGTAGTAAAATTATTATTACTAAAGTTAACATTTTCAAATGTTTCAACTCTCATAGTTTCATAATTGGATGCAATAATGTTCTGGTTAAACGTTAAATTTACTCCGCCATTTAAATAGACATAATTACCATCGGTGTTAGTTGTACTATTAAACAAGTTATTAGAAATATTGTTGTTATTGCCTCCAAAGTATAATGGGCGATCAGAAACAACAATGTCATTATTTGAGATAGTATTATTAAGAGCCACATCAATATATAATCCAGAAGTACCTCGAAGGGTATTATTATTGATATTACAGTTAAGAGGATACTGAAAATCTGCCGCTATAAGATTAGCACCACTATTAAGATAATTATTTTCAATCAAAGAATCATTAATATAGCTAAAGTATAAAGTTCTGGATGCTGAACTTATTGAGGAGATAGAATTGTTTAATATCTCAATTCCCGAGGCATTGTTTACATTAATACCATAAGTATATCCTGCTGTCGACTTTGTCTCAGTAATAATACAATTTTTGATAGTAACATTTTCTAAATCTGAGACAACAACTCCAAAACCGTATTCGTCAACGATAGAATGGTTAATTCCATAACCATTACAGTCTAAAGTAATACTATCATTTAGAATATTGAAGCAAGTTCCATTAGAAGAAACATTATTAGCGAGATTGTAAGTTTCTCCTTCAATAGTTAAGTTGCCACATTCCGTAAGAGTTGTTCCAGCTTCAGATTGGCTTAAAACAATACCAACTTGTGTACTATTAGTTTCGGTTAAGTTGATTATTGTAGAGTTTGTTGTATAACCTGCTAAAGTTGTATTGATTGTATGTGGAGTACTGTAAACTGTGTCAGTAGAGTTCTGCCAAAATTCTGTTAATGTGAAAGTATTTGTAAATCCGGTTACACGAGTCCAAGTATTATTAACTAATTCAGACGTGTAATTATAGATTGAAACATTAGCACCACTTAATGGACTTGTACTATTTGTTACATTCACATCAACGTACCATTTAACATAAAGGTCTCCATCAGAACTGAAAGATATGCTTGACTGATTGAAAGAGACGTTAATAAAACTATTATTCTGCCCAGAACCACCAACATAAGTAGTACTTTCTGCATTAATAACATCATTATTGAAGGTGTTATTATTTGCATCTTGTTCTAAAATTCCCCACCCACTAGAGTTAATAAAGTTAAATTCAAAGAAATTATTGTCTGAAAAGTATGCTAGTTGTATTGCTTCATAAACACCCCCTGTAACAATATTATTAGATAAGACATAATTGTTAGTAGCAAAATTTTCTATAATTAACCCTTTGGCATTAGTAGTGTAAATATTATTGAAAGTAACGTTGTTCTGTGAAGGCCATAAGTAGATAGCTGTAGCGTCAGCACCAGTCGTATTAATAACATTGTTGCCTATCGTATTTAAACCAGAATCTGATTTTAACCAAATACCATAACTAGAGCCACCAAAAGTAGTTATATTGTTGTTATTAATATAGTTTTCATTGGAACTGGAGTCTAATACTAAACCATAACTCCCAGATGCATCTACTGTTTCAAAATTGTTATTAACAATAGTGTTATTATCAGAGTTAGATGTGTGAACCACTGTTGAAAAATTAACTAAGCCACCAAAGTTTTGAATGGTAACATTACCATAATTAGTAATATTAATACCATATCCGCTACCATTTCCAACAACATAATAGCCAGCACCATCAATAGTAATATCGCTAACATTAACTATAAAACAATCTCCGATTGCAGTAATGTTATCAGTTAGGGTTAAATCTGAATTGATATCGCCACAAGTTGTAGATGTAGCATCAGCTTGAATTCCAATATCTTGGATGCCCATTGGTTCAGAATCTTGTACACCAATAGCAGCACCAGTCAAGAAATCAGTAGAAAGGAAGTTCAATTTAAACGGATCAAACTTAGAATTTAGACCATCTTCTTTAACCGAAAGTCCCACAAGCAAAGTTATGGCTAGAAGAACAGATAAAGCTAAGAAATACTTTTCTTTACTTTTATTATTCCTCTTGCAGTTCACCTTCTTTTTAGCAGTCATAGTTTCTTGATGACCTTATCATAAATGTCTAACAACTCCTTTAAATCTTTTACTTTTATTGAGTATAATTTGTTAGGATAACTAACTTTAACGTTCAAAAAACCAAGATCATAAAGCAATTTTAAATGTCTAGAAGCAAGTGAAACTGATTGGTTAGTCTTTTCAGCAATTTCCGTTACAGTCATCTCTTTATCTGCAATCAGTCTAAGAATCTCCCTTCTAGAAAAAGCACTAATCCCTCTAGCCAACCTCTCCTCTTTTTGCTCCATCTAAACAAGGTAGAAAAAGTATTTCCATTTATAAAGTTTACTATTTGAACAATTACGTAGTTACGTAGTCATGTAGTTTCACAGTTTCGTAACTATGAAACCAAAACAAACAAAAAAAAGGTTTATTCTTCTGGCAAGATTTCCTCTTCTTTTTTAACTACAGGAACTTCCTTAGGCACGAAAGAAGCAATCTTTTCCTGAATCTCCTCAATAGAATAATGCTTATGTTTAAAACCAGCGATGGTATCTTCATCCAACATATCTTTCTTACTAAGATAAATCAAAACTTTTTTACCTCTGCCCAAATTTTTATACAACTGTTCTTGTTTCTTGAAAGAATAACCACAATATTCACTAATATCAAAAACATAAACGATGATGTTAGCAAGCTCTTTAACAACTAAATCTGCCTGCAATTCAATATTATTCATCTTTTCCTGACGATTTAATGTTCCAGGAACATCTAAGACCTGAATTTTTTTATCGCCAATCTTAAAAAAACCGGAATTTATAATCTTAGTAGTAAAGGCATAAGCAGCCACTTCCGCTTTAGAACCAGTTAATTTGTTTAACAAGGTACTTTTTCCCACATTAGGAAAACCATAAATGCAAACAGTAAACATTTCTTTAATATCGGGATAAGTACGCATAATTCTTCGGCATTCTCCCAGATATTGCAAGTTCTTTTCAACTTGTTTGATTACCGAAGAAACCCGACCATAAAACTCAGCAGACACTTTTTTAATAGTGTTCTTTTCTCTAGCGTGACTAATCTTAGACACATAATCTTTCTGTAAAAGTCGAATCTTCCCGATAGCCCAATTGACTCCCCCCAACGATTTTTTATAACCAGGATAATCTAAAGTTAATTCCATCAATTTAAGATAAAAGTCAGGTAATCCTTTTGTTGTAGGAAATGATTTTAAGATCTTGTCTAGCCTTGAAACTAAAACATCTTTAACAATATCCAGCTTAACAGATTCCTTCTGCCTAATTATTTGCAACCACTCACCACTAATTGGTTTAGCATTACTTTTTTCTCTTGCTTTCTTAAAGGCCATGTCTAATAAAGCCTTACCTGAATCGATTGGAGCTAGATATTGAAAATTCATTGAAATAAGAAAAAGTGAGCCTTATTTTAAATCTTTGCTCTATCTTTGCTTTATTTATGTTTTTTGTGCGGAGAAGATTTTATCTTTACACTCTTCTTTGCTTTAACTTTTTTTTGTTTAGCTTTTCCTTGTTTACCTTTCTTCTTTAAGCTAGCAGGTTTCTCAAAAACACGTTTATAACGATCCAATTCTTTTACTTTTAGTTGATCATAATCATTAGTGGGTTCTTCTTTTTTTATCACAGAAGGTTCTCTTTTAACTTCCTTAACAATAACATGCTTTGTTTTACGAGTACTTACTAAATAAAGTAATAATGAGATTATCAAAGCAAAGATAATTGCCCCAGATGACACCCATTTATACTGGTAAACTAACCCTTTAAAGTCACTTAAAACTGCTTTACCAAACAAGTTTGCTCTACTTGATTCTGGAGTTGTCTTTGGTATTGGCAAAATTATTTCTTCAACAATCTCTTCTGTTGGAAGGTTTTTTTTCTCTTCTGGAGTTATCGGTTCTTCTGTTACTGGTTCTTCTTCCACTGGAGTAATTACTGCACTGCCTCCACCACTACCTGAACCACCAGAAGATGCAGGAGTTTCAGGAACAGCAATAACAGTAGAGGTACCTAAAACAAATGTAGTTAAATGGGTAACATTAACTTCAAGATAATCGTTTGTTGTATCAACAGAATATTCTGTTTCTTGCACCCACAGTTCTGAAGTAGCATTATAATAAAATGGTTTTAGATCCGCTTCAGAGATGCCGGCAGCAGTAAGTTCTGTTTCATTATAACTAAAGCGTAGAGTAAGTTTATTGATTAAATCAGTAATTTCTGGAATGTCTATTGTAAAGAAATGGAAACCAGTAACAGTATAACCACTAATTGCAAAAGCATCTTGTTCAGGATTTTCAGTAAATTCTGCGGCGGAAACAGACACATTACTTAAAGTCTCAGAAACGTTAAGCGTTAAGTTAAGGTCAGTTAAAGGAGCTAGAGTAGTAGTTGAATTAGCTATTAAATCAACAAAAGTAGTATTAGAAGTATTAGCAGTAACATTAGTTCTTAAGACATAGAAAGACTGGGTTGCACTATTGGCAAAAGAATCGTTACATAGTACATAATAAAGGCTATTTCCTAAAGACAATCCAGTAATACTTTGTGAATGGGTAGTGTTTCCGGTATTTGACATAACTATATAGTCAGCAGTGCTATTTTTGTAGTAACACGTGGCATTTTCATCAGTAGTAGCGTTTAAAACAGAAGTTGTTTCGTTTGTAGGTCCAACTGGAGCAGTTACTCTAATAACTGGAGCAGTACCATCTGTTATGTTGTAAAGAAATGTCTGAGATGTGTTTATCGTTCCGTCATCACAACTTATGTTGATAGTATAGGCTCCAATTTCTTCTTGAGTTGGCGTATCTGTAATTAATCCTGTACTACTATTGATGTTAAACAAGGAGGTGTTGTCATAATACGTTAGAGTGTCTGAATCAACATCTGAACAATTAATATCGTAAGCAAGAGTTTGACTGTAGTTAATTGTTTGTGCAGTTAAATCTTCATCAAAGCTAGGAGCTAAGTTTGTAATTGTAATTGTATTTGATGACCACGAAGTTGTAGAATTAATCAATCCGTCATTAGAGTAAACTGAAAGATTAACGACATTAGTTTTGTTAAAATAAGAACTAGATAAGGTAGTGATAACAGTTGTACCGTTACTTACAGAAGTATTAGTTTGATTGTAAACATTAACAGCATCAACATACCATAATAAGTAAACCGTTCCAGAATCATCGTCTGTATCTGTATAAGTAGTATTTGCAGTTAAAGTGTCGTTAGTATACGCTGTTGCCGGAGTGATTGCTGGTTGAGTTAATACTGGATAAGAATTGATATAAACAGAAACTGAAGAAGATTGATTTACTGTTTCTGCTTCTGTATCAATGGCCGTTACATTGATAGTATTGCCAACTGAAGGAGCAGATAATATTGAAGTAAAGTTTACATAAATCAAAGTTGAAGATTCTGGTTCAAAAGTTAATGAACCTAAGGTCCAATTAACTAATTGATTATCATAATCAGTACTATTGGGGTCAATGGACGCTGAAGTATAATTCAAGTCAGTATCATAATAATCTAAAATGATTAAATCAGTAATGTTTGTGTCCCCATCATTAGTTATATTAATCAAATATGGGACAACATCACCTAAACTTAAGGCACTTTGATTAAGGGCTGTTTTAGAGACGGAAATAGATAAAACACCAGCATCTGCAACTGCAATACTTCCGTTAGTGGTATAGTTGCTGAAGTGAGTTACATTAGCCTGCATTACTCCAGTAAGGTTATTGTAAGTACAATTGATAGCAGAATCACAAGTCACACAGTTGATAGGATCACCATTAGTTCCAGAACATAGTTGTTCATCACTTAACCAACTTAATCCGTAAAACAATAATTGGGCAGAACTATTTAAATTAGTCAATCCGGATTTCTCAGACAATCCGAGCGTATTGTTCTCAACAATAATGTTATCATTAAGACCAATTGACCTAGAAACACTTAAGTTGGCCTTATCAACAAAAGCAATTTGTCCAAAGGAATTGTTGTAAATCAAAGTGTTAGTTTTGGTGTTGTTATTATCATTAATATAAAAAGTGATATTGTTGTTGATAAAAGTTAGGTTTTCTGCAGGATCTGCCCCATTGTCATCAAGTGAGATAGACTGAAAAACGTTATTTTCAAAAGTTATGTTCAAACCATTTTTAAATTCTCCAGAAGACATAGAATTTCCATAAAAAATAGAATCTTTGATCCCAAGATTGGAAGAGTAAATGCTACAAGAACCAGTAAGAACATTATTACTAAAATTTAGATTAGTAGTGGCCGTAGGACCGTCCGCATAAAACGTATTTCCACAATTTGTAAATGTATTTCCACTTACCACCATCCCCTCACCAGAAAGTAACGAACCAGCATCTCCTTGCCCATCTTGATAACTAATCTGTGAAAAGTTGCTATTTAACAATTCTATAGAATCACCATCAAGAGAAACACCGAAATAGTAAGATGGAATACTAGAATTAATGATAGAAGAATTGATAATCATTTGTTGAGGACTAGATGAAGAAAAGTTTGAGGAACCATTACCCGTTAACTGAAATTCAATATTTGAAGATTGAACATTTAGCAATCCAGAAACAGCTAGATTGCCATCAATACTTAATGTAACATTATTTAAGGTTAGATTCCCTAAACCAACGCCTTCAACAACACTAGAATTCTTAAATGTGGTATAAGAATATACAGAATCACTAACAACTCTAATGATTTTATAATCACTCCAAGAACCGTTAACATCAATAACAACTTCACCAACGTTGCCATCAGCACTAAAATTTGCATAAACTGTAATTGGATTGGCAACACTATTACCACCAAAAGAATTGTCACAAACACCACCATCATTGGAGAGAAGAGTAACGTAAGTTTGGTCCGATGTATTCCAACAAAAAACACCGCTACTTAATCCCGTGTAATTAACTAAAACAAGTATTTCACTACCCGTACCTGGGCTATAACCCATAGAAACACCAGTATCAGAGTTATCATCAACATCAATCATGTAATAAGTATTCTCAAGATCCGTATTATTGATATAAAGAAGTATTTTATTTGCAGTTTCGTTCATTAAAACATAAAACTCTCTACTAGCATCAGAGTCCCAATCAGCAGTATAAGCAGATTCATCTTTAATTAAATCAGGGATGCTTGAAGAGATCTCAGAAGAATTGCCCCTTAAATCATAAGCCGAATCAGTAGAAGCATTAAATTGGGTTACAGAAGTTTCGCTGTTATCAACAACGTTAAGATAACCGTCAACCGAAATGGTTTCATCACTACAACTGATAGAACTATCTATAGTCCAATTCCCACCAGTGTATGCACCGCCACAATAACTTTCTTCCAATGGACTTACTGTTAAAGATGGTGGATACGTCCCGGAAGAAGTTACGTTCAAAGTACTGTTGATGAAAGAACCATTGAAAACATAATCTGTAGTAGAGTTTATGTAGGTAAAAACATTATACTGGAAAAACATACAAGTAAGCCCAAATTCATTCCATTCAGTGCAAGTCCAACTGTCATTAACACCAAATCCAGAGTTTAATGTATAAATAGTATAGTTGTTCCCAGACTCAGAATAAATAAGTAAACTATAATTGCCAGATTGATTAATTATTTGGTTGTCTGCACTATAAGAAACACTATCTTCAAGGTCATACATGTAACTAACATTAGTATCATAATCAACTCCATTAAGAGTAAAAGGAGAGTAAGATGCATAGAAGGTAACTGGTTCTTCTTCCTCAGCTACAGAAATCCCATAACTAAACATTAAATCATCGAAGGTAGTGTTCCATTCAGCAATAGATCCAGTATCGCTTCCTTCCGGCAAAGCTACCAAAGATAAAGTATAGTTTGATGCTAGAGCACTCTCGTTAGATCCAGAAACAGATTGACCTGCAAAAGAACAAGTTAGATAGTTAGAACTAGCGTTATAGGTTAAATGTAAAGTACCAGAAGAAGTATTAACAGAAGTCCTGTTTGAAGAACTAGGCTCATTTAGATAATACCCCGAAGAGTTTTGTTCAACTTTACAACGGACAAAGTCAGCACCACCTTCAAAATTGCTAACAAAAATTCCTGTTGCAATGGTGTTATCACCTGTAATCTCTGAACTGTTAGCTAAAGTTAGATTAACATAAATCTCAAATGAATCACTGACATTAACTGGGTTTAGGGAAGAAATCCCCCCTGCAGTATTTCCAGAACCATTAATTATGATTTTGTTATTTTGAGAAGTGTCCATTCCATAAGGCAAAGTAGAATAGAAACTAGTGTTGATGGTAGCACCATCAAAAGTGTCGTTAAAATCGGAAAGATAAGTCACAGCAGGTGCTTCTTCTGCGGGCACATAACTATAATTCAAATCATCAAAATAGACAGTTAAGGAAGCGTTCGCCTTTTGACTACCATCTATTGCACGTAAACTGGAATATATTCCCACCGGCATCCCATCATAAAAATAAGGAGTGGTTGTTGCAACAGAAGCAAGATCATCCAAAGAACAATTAAAAATTCCAGTATTTGAGTCATAACTATAAGTTAAGTTTCCGTAAGATCTAGAAACACTAGTGGTACTAGGAGGGCTACTATAAGAATCATTATAATTTCCAATAAACAATCCAAAGCCGGCAACATAAACAATTGAACAACCAATCGACCCGTCAGAATTAGTTAAATTGTAAAGACTAATCCCCGACTCAATAAGATAAGCTCCTTCAGCATTAGAAGTAGTATTGGACAAGTTAACCCAAACAGTAATATTAAATGAATTTATAGAAGCGTTAAACAACGTAGAATAAGTATGGTACTCACTTATATTTTCAAACTGAGTCTTATTGATAAATAACATTTCATTGCTAATTGAACTTGTCCAAGGACCACTAGTGTTTGAATAAAATGTATTGTTTAAAGAAGTAAAACTATCTGAGAAACCATCTGCACGGATAACCACACTATCTACAGGAGCTTCTTCTGCAGGCACATAATCACCATAGGTAAAATTAAAATTATCAAAAGTACCATTAACACTAGTATAATAAGCATCAATAAAGGAATTTGGGAAATAATTTCCAGTAACAGAGGATTGATTCACATTAGTAATACTCTCACCACCGAAGTAACAAGTGTAATTATAAGAAGTAGCATTATATGCTAGTACTAAAGTTCCAGCAGTAGTACTTAATTCTACAGTAGTTGCATCAGTATCATCACCAGTTAAGTAATTGGTTGTTTGGTTAATAACTACACCACATACTGCAAAAACGTTACTAAAAGTTGGCTCGTCTATGTAGAGTCTATAATCTACCAAACCGGCAGCATCAGTTATTGCAGAGGTGTTAGTAACGTTTATGTCTACTGTAAAATAAAATGAACTAGACATATTAAGGTAACCCATGTTGGTATAATTCAGATACAACCCATAATTGCTATTACCACTAGCATCAGTTCCATTAACAATAATCTTGTCATTCTGCACTCCAGTTAGACCATCATCTACAGAATCATAACGGGTTGCGTTAATCTCAGTACCATCAAAAGTATCATTGAAAGCAGATAAGTAAGTAACCGGTTCTTCTTCAACAGCTAAACTACCATTAGTTGTATAATTACTGAAGTGAGTTACATTAGCTACAAGAATACCAGTAGTATTACTATAAGTACAATTAATAGTGGAGTTACAAGTTATACAGTTAGTAGCAGTCCCACCGATACTATCACATAATTGAGCAGCAGAAGTCCAGTTTAAATCAAAGAACTTGATTTGTGCAGTTGTGTTAATGGTTGCAAGATGTTCACCTAAATCAGTATCAGCTACTCCCACAAAATTATCTGAAATGAAAATGTTATTATCAAATCCTAACCCATTTGGCATTGCCCCTCCAACAGCAGAGAGATTTAAATTACTTAAATTCCATAGAATCTCTCCATAACTATTGTTGTAGACTAATATGTTATACATTGTTTCGTTTTGATCAAATAATCCAGAATTAGGAGGAAAAGTATTATTATGAAAAATATGATTGCCATTACCACTAGCATATTCTGAACCAACCCACAAATTATCAATAATACTATTTGAGATAAGGTTACTAGTGCCACCTAAAAAAATGCTATTAACATCTGAGTTTATAATACTGTTATTTGTTCCAGCACTATTACCTTGATAACCAAAATATATTTGTTTTGTTGAACAATTAACATCATCAACGATAAAGTGGTTAGTAGAAGTTAAAGTGATACAATTAGATCCACCAGTTGAACCAAAAGTAACATTGTTTATCATTCCTCCATTAGTGGAAGATAAAGTGATGCCGCTAATAGGACCATTAGTTCCTAAATTATTGACTAGTCCGTTAGACAACACAAAATCAGAAGATGTAGAATAAATAAAAGTATAGAAAGAACTATCGTTAGTTTGTATATTTGTATTGTTAATGACAACGTTAGAACCGGAATTAAAAGTCAAACCACTAAAGTTTGTTGCTTGAATAAGATTAAAAGTGATATTGGAATTATCTACATTCAGAACCCCATCAACAGTAAAATGATTTTCTAGATTCAAAGTAACATTGTTTAAAGTCAGATTTCCTAACCCTTCTGCTATAACAGCAGAGTTCTTGAAAGCAGTATAATAATTCGTATCCAAATCACCACCAAAGCCAAAACCGACAAATAATTTATCTGTCCAACTGCCATCAGCATCAATCACAATTTCCCATTCATGACTAGCGGATTTATTCCAATAAATGGTAAAATTAAAATCAGCACCAGTTAAATCAGTATCACAAAGTTGACTATTTTCACTGGCAGAATCGTCTCCAACATAAAAATCAAAATCAGTTAAAGTAGCATTATAACAACCTAAAATATCAAACCCTGCACCTGGGTGATAACCTAAGACTAGTTCCATCCCATCAGAACCGCCAGTTCCCGAATTACTGTCCAAATCAACAAAATATGTAATTGTTCCATTAATATACATTTGTAGTTGGTGTTCAGACTCATTCATCATAATGTAAAATTCATCGCTACTTGAATCCCACTCAGCAGTATAAGCTGATTCATCTTTAACTAAATCAGGAGAAGTTGATATAGCTGAAGAGTTACCACTTAAGTCATAAGCAGAGTTAGAAGATGTACTAAACTCAGTAACAGCCGTTTCAGATAAATCTTGAATTGTTACAGTTCCGTTAACAGCTATAGTGTCATCTGAACAACTTACGGAAGTGTTAATTGTCCAATCCCCACCAGTATAATTGCCATTACAAGTTCCATCTCCTTGAATCATAAGGTCTCCTTGAACTACTAAATTAGTTGAAAGAGAATTACCTAAAGTTGATTCAGAATCTTGTAAACCAATAGCAGCACCGGTTAAGAATTTTCCACCAGTTGAAGAAACTTTTTCTAATCCCAGATTAAACAAATTTGAAGGCTGAGAATAATCAAAACCAGTCAAGAATCCAAAGCCAATAGTCAGAACTAGTATTGCTAATACTAAAAAATGATAATCTCCTCTTTTACGCATTAATATCCAACCCTTCTTTTATGAAATTAGTACATTCTCTTTGTTTATAAGTTTTTCTACTATATAATTAAAGTGTAGTATCACGTTTTTAGTTCCGGTTTGTATTACGACCTTTGGTGGTCATAATGTACAAACTTAATTTTAAGAAAAGAACTTGGATTGTAAATCAAATTTTAAAGGGAGTTCCAAGAGTAAAAATTTCTCTTGCACAAGGAGTGAGCGATAGAACAATTCGTTCTATAATGCAAAGTTATAAAGAATTTGGTTGGAACGGCCTTAAAGATCATAAAACCGGCCGTTCAGAGACAATTCTTAATCAAAATGCTGTGATTCTAATTTTAGATTTGCGTAAACGATATCAATATGGTGCATGCCATATTGAGCAAATCCTAAAACAAAAAGGATTTGCTATTTCGCACAGGCAAATTGAAAAGATTCTTGTGCGAAATGGAATGGTCACACCAAACGTAAAGAAGCAAAAGTCACGTAAATGGGTGCGTTATGAATTGCCAAACCCGTGACTTATGGCATACAGATTGGTCGTACGACCCGTTCACTGGCAGAAATATTAGTGTATATATTGATGATAGAACACGTTTAATAACTTGTTATGGTGTGTTCAAGAGACAAACAACAGAAAATAGTCTTGCTTTGTTGTACTCTGGCATAGCAGAATACGGCAAACCCAAAGCAATTATGAGTGATCATGGCTCGCAATATTATGGAACACATCCAAATTCTAAGCAAGAAAATCATTTATTCCGAGCAACCTTAAACATGCTTGGAATAAAACATAGTTTGGCTCGAGTAAATAGACCACAAACTAACGGAAAAGTAGAGAGATTCTTTCGCACGTACAAAGAAGAATATATCACCAACACTTTTTCTTCGCTTGAAGAGTTCTTCAAGCACTACAATGAAGTAAGACTCCATATGAGTCTTCATTATAAAACGCCGAAAGAAGTTTGGGATGAACTAAAGCGGAAGTAGTTTTGAGACCGGAAGCAGTTTCGGGATATTAGAACTATATAATTAAAGATAATTAGTCGATTTTTATTTTAAAATATCAAGTATAAATACAGGAGGATGTGAATTTAATTGCATTTAACCACAAAACATATTTAAACTAAAATATATTCCCAAAGGAGGATAGATGGCAAAAAAGGAACCAATTTACATTGTAGGGCATTTAAGTCCAGATACAGATTCAGTTTGTTCGGCAATTGTTTATGCTCATTTCTTAAGAGAAAGACACAAGCATAATGTAATCCCTGCTCGAGCAGGAGAATTAAATTCAGAAACTAAATTTGTTTTAAAGAAATGGGGAGAAAAGTCACCAATAAAATTATCTAACGCTTCTGGAAAAAATATTATCATTGTTGACCACAACGAGATTGATCAAGCAGTAAGAAATATTCGTGAAGCTAACATTTTAGAAATTATTGACCACCACAGAATTGGTGATGTAGAAACTATCCATCCTATTCCTTTTGAAAACGAACCCAGAGGAGCAACTTGTGCAATTATCGCTGATAGATTTAACTGGTTTAGGATTCCGTTTAGTAGAAAGATTGCTGGCTTAGCGTTATCAGCAATAATCTCTGATACATTGCTATTAAAAAGTCCTACAACAACCGCTAAAGATAGAGTTCTAGCAAGAAGATTAGCTAAAATTGCCAAAGTGAATTTAGAAAAATATGGTCGAGAAGTATTAGAAGCTGGCTGTGACACCATAAAACATAGGGCAAACAAGATCATCCTTACTGACTTCAAAACTTATAGAAAAGATAACAAAAAGATTGGCGTTGGTCAAGCACCAGTAATTGGGTTTGAAAAAATTTTACAAAGAAAAGAAGAATTGTTAAAAGAATTAATTCGGTTGCAACAACGAAACTATTTAGCTACATTCCTGATGGTTACTGACGTCTTAGCAAGCAATAGTTATCTCTTCTTTGCAGGAGATGAAGAAAAAATTAAAAGAATGTTCAGTAAAAAGATTGAACATATTGGAGATCTTCAAGGAGGTATTATTTATCTCCCAAAAACGGTTTCTAGAAAAAAACAGATTCAACCAAAAGTATTAGAATTGTTAAAATAATCCACTTGGAAAATAATTAATTTGTTTGTCCTTAAAGATAGGAAAAGTTTCATAATCTGTGATGATATCAGCAAACCTACCCCTTAAATCAACAAAAATTTCTTGAAAGTGCTTCTCATCATTAGCTTCAATTTCCATTCCAAACCGCCACTTACCTAAATGTTTAACAATAAAAGAAATAGAATTGATTGATTTTAAATAAGTGTAAAGTTCTCTTTCCTTTTCGGAGTTAATCCTATTTATGCTCAAAAATAGCATATAAGGTTCTCTGTTCAAGGCAGTAGGATTAATCGTCAAACGAAATCCCAAGATAAATTTACTTTTAATCATAGTTTCAATTCTGTTCTTAATAGTATTCCTAGAAACGTTTAATTTAATTCCCAACTCAACATTAGTTTGTCGAGCATCAGTAGAAATCTCTTTGATAATTTTGTAATCTAAATCATTTAACCTTAACTTTTTATCCTGCATTCGGTGAAAGAACTCTTCTCTTTTTTTTCTTGGTAGAAGATAACTTCTTTGCAAATCATAAACATTAACGTAAATTAAGATTTCGTGCTTAAGAAAATAATCTCCCCACTGGTTAACAATTTCT
>Ga0210006_1001692_pt1 | contig 14996 bp, 8 predicted proteins | sample CryGey02umfilter_2_FD_185452 | JGI IMG/M metagenome (GOLD analysis project Ga0210006, IMG submission 185452) | Groundwater microbial communities from aquifer in Utah, USA - Crystal Geyser 4/10/14 0.2 um filter (SPAdes) (version 3) | ecosystem: Environmental > Aquatic > Deep subsurface >... | reverse complement strand
ATAAAACCGACGATTTTGCCTTGAATCCTAACGTTCTTGACAAAGAAGGGGGACATTTTGGCATTATTCGGTTCAAGATTGGTGCGTGTCGCCTCTTTGAAAAATCTTTTGAGGGTCGCTAAACCGTTATCCAGAAGGGCAACAACGACTTACTAAAACATTAACTGATTTTTATGTAGGGTTGAAAACTGGGCAAGGAAAATAATTAAGAGGTGTCTTTGGGGGTGGGTGGGGTCGCCTTCGCCAAGGCTTCGGCGCCCGAAGGCGGAGGAGCTTTTTGTTTTAACAACTCTTCGGGGCTGGAGGTAATCAGGGCGTGCTCGTCGGGGGAGGCGACCACCTTAATGGCAACGTGATTTTGGCCGGCGAAGATTAAGCCGTGGCCGACCTCGCCGGATAAAAGCAGGTGTTTTTCACCCTCAGACAGATAAAAAACCGAGGCGAGTTTTTCAATCGAGGCGGTAGATTGCTTCATCAGAATCTGAATGGAAGAGTTGGTGACAATGGCTTTGCCATAATCAGAAGTTAAGAAGTCTTCAACGTCCTGGGTAATGGCGGTTAACCCCAAATAATATTTGCGGGCGCGCTTGGCCATGGAGTAAAGGAAACTGGCGGAGTCAGGATATTTCATCATGTACCAAGCCTCATCAACAATTAACAGTCTTTTTTTCAAGTCTTTTTTAATTTTGGTCCAAACAAAGTCGAGCAAGATAAACATGGCGATGGGGCGGAGGGCGTCTTCCAATTCGCGGATGGAAAAGGCGGTGAAAGTGTTGTTTAGGTCAATGTTGGTGTGCTGGTCGAAGATGCCCCGGAAAGAGCCCTTAACATATTTTTCCAAACGGGCGGCCAGGGTTTCGGAGACCGGTTCTTCCATACCGATCAAAGTTTTGTATAAGTCTTCCAGTAAGGGCGGCTCGTTTTTTTGGGTGGCCGGATCGGGGGTAATGCCTTTTTGCTTGTAGGTTAAGATAATCGCCCGGTCTAAAAGGGCTTCTTCCTGGGGAGAAACCGTACCCATCATCACTTTAAACAGAGAGTGAAGAGAAAGAACTTTTTGGCCGAGTTCGTTTTGGCCTTCTTCGTAAACCTGGGATAGGTCAAAAGGGTTGATTTTAGCCTTGGAGTTATAGGAAAAGTCAACGTATTCGCCGCCGACGGCAGAGCAAAGTTTTTCGTACTCGTTTTCCGGGTCAATAATGATAATTTCCGTGTCAAACATCAGGGAGCGGAGGGCTTCCAATTTGACCAAATAAGAGTTGTGAACAAACATACCGGCGTATCCAGCCAAAAAGACTTCGTTGTCCACGGTTAAATCATAAACATAAGGTTGTTTGGCCTTAAGGTTGTCAATTTTTACCACCGGGTCCCAGAAAAGGTCGGCTTGCGCCAGCTGTTTTAAGGTTGTTAATAGTTCTTTGGCGCGGGAAATTTTAGGAGACAGGCGATCAAACTCATTTGCCAAAAACTGGCGGGCATTGATTAATCTTTGATAGCTGGTGTCTCCGCCTGGCTTTTGGGTGATTGTTGACCAGAGAGCAATGTCATAATTCTGTAAGGAGGCACCCAGAACAGAAAAGCCGTGATAAATTTCCTGTTTGGCGACTTCGATCGGGTAATCGCGGCCATCGATAGTTTTTAGTAAGCGGAAAACGTTTTTGGCGCCGGGAATTACTTGTTGCCGTTTCATTAACTGCCAGGAGTGGCCAAGTGTTTGCCAGGCAACGGCATTGAGGTGTTTATCGGCGGCGATTTTTTGTCTTAAATCATTTAAGTTGGGTAGGGCTTTGAGGCGGCTAAAGCCGTTTTGGGGATAAGCCTCAAGCTGGTTAATTCTGATCTCGATGTTTTTTATCAATTTTTGTAATTCTTGTGGCGAGGGGTGAAACACGCCTCGTTTTAAGGGTGACAAATTAACCGGTCCGGGAATTTCCGATGAGGAATAAAGCGATTGATAAAGTTCTTTAAAGATCGACTCCAATGAGGGAATAACATCGACATTGGTGTTGCCGCGGCGGGAAATAATTTGTTTGAGCTTTAAATTTTTCCTGCGGGAAACAAAGCCAATTGATTGTTTAAACTTTTGTAAATTGTCAGCGCCGGATATGACAAGTTGCCAATAATAATCACCTTTATGATTAGTGTTACTGGCCCGCTTAAATATTTTTCTAACCCGGGCAATAATGCCAAAATAAAGCAAGAGATAAGTAATTTGGGAAATTAATTGTTTGGATTTGGAAACGGCGCTAACGTCGTGAGCATCAACAGTGCCATCGCCTTCAAAGTAAAATCTTAACAATTGGGCGATTTTTAGCCGCGGCTGGCCAAAAATAAATGCCGGCATTTTTTTAGTTCCGGCGCTGCTGCCAAGATTGAGGGCTTTGATTATTTCAGTAAACACCCGGTTGGGAATGACCATGCTTCTGGGGGTGATAAAAAAGTTAAGCTTTAGCTGTTTTAGATAAGTTTTAACTTCGTTTTTAACCTCACCCTGATTTTGACTGAGCGAAACAAAGGATGGGCCGCAGCAGCCCTCGGCCAGATAAAAGCCCAGAAGTTTTAACAGCGGCAAAGACAGATTTATTTTTACCGGCCAGGTGGTTTTAGGATCAGAATCCCGGCTGCCCAATAATAATTTACCCACCTTCGAATCGGTAGGTTTAACCCCCAGAAAGTTAATGATTTGATAAAAGTAATCAAGCGGCAAAGGGCGATTTTGAGCATAGAGATAAAGATAACGGTCGAGTCGGGGATTTAGCCCCGCCGCTTTTAATTTTTGTTTATTAGCTTTAATAAATTTGCCAAAGCCGGAAACGTAAATATGGGACGAATGTTTCAATAATTGGAACAGGTTAAGCTGGGTTTGGTTAAGGCCTTGGCTGGGTTGAATTTGGCGCGCCAAAGGTAAATAATCGCCTAAGCGAACCATGCGGCCGGCAATCGCGCCAACCTGGCAGTTTTTGATCGTTATTAAATTGTGGTCGGCGGTCGTGGTAATTTGCCGACCCGACGCGGTTGTAAATCGATAAAGGTTTTTGGGCGATTTTTTCCTGGCGGCAACAGTTACTTTGGCCCATTCAGCCTTGAGTTTTTGGTTAAAAGTGTAAACTTTAAGGCCAGGATTAATGACGCCTTCCAATTCCTGGTCGATCGGTTGGGAGCCGTTTTGGCAGATAAGGCGTTCAACAAGGGGACCGATTTTGCCTAATTTCGGGCCGGAACCGTCGTCGTATAAAACCGGTTCGTTAACGAGGAAACTTTTGCCCGCGCCCGACTTAGCCAGAATTATAGAGTTGGCGTTTTCAAAAGAAAAACGGTCCAGAATAATTAACGAGCCATTGTGCTGGTTAATGCCGTAAAGCACGCCCTGGTTTTGAGTTAATTCGGAAGAGGTAAAAGGAAAGGTGGTGGCCAAAGAGGTAGTGTCCATGTTCCGGGTAATCATCAGCCGGTCGTGGGCCTGAGGCAGGGTAGTTTTAAAGGCATTTTCCATTTGCAGGCTGGCGGTTTTGGTGACAATTAAGAGCGCACCAAGAGTGGACTGGACGCCTTGGGTGATTTTGTTCAACTCGTCAAGGGTGGGAGCAGAAACAGTGATATAAAGACCAAATTGGAAGAAATGTTCGGCGCCCTTGGCAAGCTGTTCTTCCAAGCTTTTGGCGTCTTCCAGCTTAACCTTAGTGGAAATTTGGGCGATCCGGCCCCGCTCCACATCAGATTGAACTTCGGCCTCCATTTCGCCGATTTTCCGGCGGAGATTATCCATAATATCTTTACCCTCGATCGGGTAAATATACATGGCAATGTCCAGAGAGTGTTCGTAATTAATTAACGGGGCTAACCAGTTGGCGTTGACAAACCTGGGGTAACCGGAAACAAACAAGGTCCGGAAATAAGTGTTACCGATTTTTAGGTGATTAAAGTCAACCTCCAGTGCGCCGGGGGCAACAATGTCTTTAACCGAGGTCATGCCGCGGGAGAACTGGTTTTGCTGGGTTTCCAGGGGTTCAGGCGGTTTTTTTGGTTTCATTAGCAGCCTCCTTTCCATCAGGCGCGGGCGGAATTGGGTCAACGGCGGCGGCAACCAAAGGGGTGTTATAACCGGCATTGGCAGGAAAATCAACTGAGCCGGCGTCGGGATTATAGGCCTGATAAAAAAGCTTGATTAATTCAGGGGTGGTGAGTTGGCGGGTTTTTAAACCTAGGCGGGAAAGCTGGGAAATAAGGTGGTCGCGTTTGGGGAAAAGGGAGGTTTTGGCTTTTTGGAGGATATGGTCAAGAGGAAAAGGGAGGCCGGCCGACCTTTTTTTGAAAGTGGAGCTGAGGGTGGAAGAGATGCCTAACTCCAGGCTGGAAAAAGGAATGACTAAATAAAACCTTTTGTCGAGAACCTCGTTTTCCTGGACGATTTTTTGAATATATTGGTAGTATTTGTCCAACTGGGATTTTAAGAGCGGATGTTTGACGGTTTGTTTTTGAGCGTTTAAGAGAGCGAGGTAAGAATTAATATCCTTTTTCTGGCTTTTGATCACAATTTGGACAGAATAAGTCAAAGAGTTTAACAGGGCGGCATAAGAATAAATAGTGGCGTCCTGTTCGCCCTCAGAGAGAAGGGAAAAGTTAACGGCGTTGGTTTGAAGAATCAGACAGCAGGAGCCGTCTTTTAAAATCACCAGATTGTCGCGGATATCTTCAATATCCAGATGGCTTTGGCTGCTGGCGATAGGGGCAGAGTTAATCATAGGGCTTGAATTTTTAAAGGCGGAATAATTTCGCTTTTTGCCTCAAGTTTGATTATAGCGAATTTTTGATCAGCTTGTTCGGCCTGAATTTGATAAATGCCGTCGGACAAAGGAGTGGCGATAAAAAACTGGCCGAGCTTGTTAGACCTTAAGGCGCGGACCGGGAGGCCTTGTTTATCGCGGATTTCCAGGATTACGCCGGGGAGAATTTTGCCGGCTTTATCCAGAGTAATGCCGGCAATCAAGTTGGGTTTTTCCGGAGAGTGGGGCATAACGACGCCGGAGGCAAAGGTGGGGGCTACGGTTTGGGCTTTAGGCTTGGCTGGCAGGGGCGGGGTTTTTTTGGGCGGCTTGGGTTTAACAATCTTGACAATGAGTGTTGGTTTGGGTTTGACGGCGGGCCCGCCTTCGCTAGGCTTCGGCGAGGCGGGCATTACTGCCTGTTTAGGTTCGGGCGGGGATTGGAAAAGAGTGGCATGAGGCAGGAGACAGACTTGGGGGCTGAATAATTTGCGCACACGGACACCCCTAAGATTAGATTTATAAGGGTTGGTGGGTTGAGGATGGTCGGCCTGAACGGCCAAGGCGGGCTGTTTAATGCCCAGGGCGCCGAAGAGATTAAAGATATGGTCCAAGTATTTGTGTTCAGCCTGGTCAAAGGCGGTCGCCGGAGTGGCGGGCAGAGTATTTAAATATTCTTCCAGCTGGGCAGGATCGGCGGAGATTTTATTGGTTTCCGGCGGCAGGGGCGGGGTGGGAGAAAAGATGTCTATGGCCTTAACCTGAGATTTAAAAATAAACTGAGTCGGTAAGTAGACAGCCTTAAAAAAGTTAAGAATCCATTGGTCTAAGGGCCGGTCTTCAACCGGAACAAAGGCCAAAGCAAAACCAAGGAAGCCAAAGAGGGGGCCGAGGGTCCATTTAAAAAAGAAGTTGATTTTTGAGGCAAAAATCATCCAGGCGATGACTACGCCAAAGGCCAGTTCCAGGAATTGCTTTAAGGTCATGTCCCCAACCAGACGGAATTTGTAAGTAGTAATGGCTTGCGGGACAGGGTGCTGCTGCATAAAACCATTGTAGCGAGAGAAAATCGATAAAACAAGGAAAAGAGCCAATAAATAATTGCTATTGACAACGAATATACAATTGTGTATGTTTGTTATTAATGAAGTTTAAAGAGTTTCACCAAGCTTTATCTTTACCTGTTTTTACGACCATTCAGGCGCAAAAAATCTATTCCGGCGGGCCGGGAGCGTTGCTCATCCAGCTGTCCCGCTGGACAAAAAGAGGCGAACTGGTCAGGTTAAAGCAGGGGTTGTACCAATTCAGCGACCGCTTAGTCGACGAGTTTACTTTGGCGGGGCTTTTATATTTGCCGTCATATATCAGCCTGGAAACGGCCTTAAATAACCAAGGGATAATTCCAGACGTCAGCCTTAATGTTACCAGCGTGTCTCCGACCACAACTAAAATAATTAAGACAGCCCGGGGCAATTTTCTTTACAGTAAAATTCAACAGGCGCTCTTTTTTGGCTGGCAGACGGTTAAAGACACGAACGGTTTTCATTACCAAATTGCCTTGCCGGAAAAGGCGCTGTTAGACTGGATTTATTTAAGGAAGATTAAAGATTTTACCGATCAGCGGATTAGCTGGCCAGAGTTAAATATGCAAAAACTAAAAAAATTCAGCCAGGCCTATCCTGGTTGGGTAAAGGAGGTAGTCGATGAACAACTTAACCGCTAATTTTAACCAAGTGCTGGAGTTTGCCCGGGAATACGGCCTGCCGTTAGAAAAAAAGCGGGGAATTCTCCGGGAGTACCTGCAGGCCTTATTTTTGTCCCGGCTTTATCGTCAGTCCGCGGCCGCCAAGTTGATATTTACAGGCGGAACCAGCCTGAGGTTGTTACGCAATTTACCCCGTTTTTCCGAGGACTTGGATTTTGACAACTTAGGCTTGTCTAACCAGCAAATAAGGGACTTGGTTAACGAGGCGGCAAAAGCAATCAAGAAAGAAAATATTGATTTAGAGATAAAATCGACAATCAGAGGAAAGAAGACTTATTTTGAACTGAAATTTCCACGCCTGTTGTTTGATTTGAAAATTACCACCAATCCCAAAGAAAAATTGATGATTAAAGTCGACTATGCTGATTTTTGGAGGGGGCAAAAACCGGAAGCAGTTTTATTTAACCGCTATGGTTTTTTGGAAATGATCCCTGTTTTGCCGTTAAACCAAGCGGTGGTAGAGAAATTGACTGCTTTCGTATCAAGAAAACAAACTCAAGGCCGGGATATTTATGACGTGGTTTGGCTGTTTTCCCAGGGGGCAAAGATAGACGCAAAATTTCTAGAAAAAAATAAAATGAAAGATTTAGTTAAAAAAGCAACCACAAAATGGCAAAAAGAGGGAAACAAAAAGATTTTTAGCCGGCGGTTAGCCCCGTTTTTGTTTGACGCCGGGGAGGCCAGGAAATTGGAACTGTTCGGCGAGGTGTTAAAAAAACTATAGCCCTTTTCTTGTCTTTTCCTGCAAAAACACTATAAAAACAAAACTTGACTTTATAAAAAATCGGGTTAAAATGAAAGATATGATTAAAAGAACTCTTTTTGATCAATTATTAAAGCACCTTAAAACCAAAGAAATGTTTTTACTGGCCGGGCCGCGGCAGGCGGGTAAAACCTATTTATTAACGCAACTAAAAGACCATTTGATTAAACAGGGCAAGGCCGTGGCTTGGTTTAATCTGGACATTGAAACCGACCGTCAGTTTTTTGTTTCCCAATCGGCTCTGGTCGAACAAATAAAATTAACCTTAGGGAATAAGCCAGGCTTTGTGTTTATCGATGAAATCCAAAGGAAAGAAAACGCCGGCCTGTTTTTAAAAGGCCTTTATGATATGAATTTACCATATAAATTTATCATTTCCGGCTCCGGCAGCTTGGAGCTTAAAGAAAAAATCCACGAAACCTCGACAGGCAGAAAGTTTATTTTTGAGCTGAATACTTTATCTTTCATGGAGTTTGTCCACCACCGGACGAATTATTTGTATGAAGGCAAGCCGGAGCATTTTTTCCAAACAGACAAAATTACCGCCGAAAATTTATTAAACGAATACTTAAATTTCGGCGGCTATCCCCGGGTGGTTTTGGCCCAAACTTTGGCCGAGAAAACCTTGGTAATTAATGAAATTTGGCAAAGTTATTTGGAAAGGGACATCGCTTATTTAATCGGCCTAAAAAAAACCGAGGAGTTTATTCATTTGGTTAAAGTTTTAGCTTCCCAGATCGGGCAAATGATCAATGTTCACGAACTATCAGATACGCTTAATTTGGCTGTCCAGACAGTTAATCTTTACCTTTGGTATTTGGAAAAAACCTATATTTTACAAAGACTGGCGCCGTTTTCCCGAAACCTAAGAAAAGAGATTACCAAAATGCCCGTGGCTTACTTTTTTGATTTGGGTTTAAGAAATTTCAGCGCCAATGAATTTGGCGGTTTGGCAGAGACCGGCCGGAGAGGCTTTGTGTTTCAGAATTTAGTGCTTCGTCTAATTAAAGAGCAAATCGACAAAAGTTCTTCAGGAATTAATTTTTGGCGGACGCAGGATAAGGCCGAGGTGGATTTTGTGGTCAGCGCCGGCCAAAATCCCCTGCCGGTTGAGGTCAAATATAAACATTTGGTCAAACCGGAGATACCCCGATCGTTAAAAAGCTTTATCAAAAAATACCAACCTAAGGAAGCCCTGATGATTAATCTGGATTTGGAAACAGAAACAGTTTTTCAAAAAACTAAGGTTAGATTTTTGCCCTATTGGCGCCTATTGGCAAGTTTTAAACTTTTTGCTTGAAAACTTATCTCCTCCTTTTCTTGTCTTTTCTCTCAAAAAACACTATATTGAAGTTAGTATGGGAGACGCGTCACCAAACATTGAAAAAAGAGCTGCTCAATTAGGGAAGAAAATCGGAACAATTACTTCCTACAGTGAACAGGTGGAAAAAGAAACCGGCGAGAGAATACCAACAAGCGAGCCGGAAATTTTATTAAGGGCAAATCAGGGTCAAGACACAGAAAATAACAGCTTGTTTGGACAGGCCAACCGGGCAATCAGGACGCTGCGGGAACTGGCGGAAAAAGGGATTGCTTTGACCGACGGTGAACTGCGGCCGGTGCTGGACCACATTGAGCAAAAATTTCCCGGCCGAAACAGGGAAACAGCCAAAGAATTAAAAGATTATGTTGTAAAAATGGTTTTTGCGGTCCAGGAAAAAATCCCTAACGCCTCGCAATTATTCCAGGAGTTAGAAGATTCCACCAAAGCAGAAGCAATAAGAAAAAATGATAAATATGCTGATTTAGTGGCGGTTTACGAATATGTGAGCCTTTTCGGAGAGAAAACCGGAAATTTTAGCTGGAAAACAATGTTAGCATACGTACAGGCGCTTCAGGCCGCGCAAAAAGGCGGACAAATTGACAAAAAAATTCTGCAAAATCTAGTTGACCAATCAACGCTTAATAATCAGGGAAAGAAAAACATGTATGACAGGCTTTTGGAAAGAGAAGGACATTCGGCCGGGGAAAAGTGGAAAAGTAAAGAACAGAGGGAAAAAGCCTTTGACAAACTTTTGGATTTGCGTCAGCCGGAAACAGCTGTTGACGTGCAGAGGTTTTTGAAACTAAGGCTTTATGATGCTGTGGCGATGCGGTTAGGGGCAATGCGCGGGCCATACACGGCAAAACTAGAGAAGAGAGTGGGAGTGGGCGGTGAAGAACTGCAAAAAATGGAGATTGTGCCGAAAAAGGGGTTAAAATTTCCTAAATATAACTGTACTTTAGTGCCGGATGTTGTTGACGAAAAAACCGCCATTGGTAAGTTTTTAGACGAGATGGGCGAGGGGGCATTTTGGCGTGGGAAAGCAGGGCTTGACGCTCTTTATTGGTGGTTTACGGCAGGTCAACAGATGAGCGCGTCTGCAGACTTGCCAGAAACAGACAGAGATTTATTTAGAAAAACAAGAGATAGTGTTAGCATGAATTTAAGAAAATACGCTGGGTGGGTGGCTAATTATAATATGGGTGAAGACAAGCAGTTTAATGAAGCCCAGATGGTTTTATATCAGTTATATCCGGATTTAAGTTTTGAAGAGAGATTGAAGATTTTAGGGAAGAACCAAAAATTTTTAGCGCAAGATGAACAGTTGCCGGAGGAATTGCCCGACCATATTGCTGATGCGGTAATGTTTGAGAAAGCCATGGTGCTTGATGCCTTTAATATGATAAAAGGAGATTCCCGGCGGCTGGACTACCATCCGGCGCAGGAATTTCATCTGGAAAATGTAACCGATCTGGCAGGAAAAGTCTATAAATTTTTAGGCGAGAAGATGAGGTTTTGTGAAGACGAGATGTTAAAACTGGGTTGGTTTTGCGCCCAAAATTTAGCTTTTAATTATGGGGCGATGGTACCGGACCTGCGGGAATTTAACCCTAAAAAATATTGGGACCAGAAAGATAAAATTTGGCAGCACATTTTCATGTATTTATTGGAGCTTAACGATAGAGATTGGACGCTTAAGAGGGTAATTAGGAAGAAAGAAGATAGGGCATTTATTAACGGTCAACCAATGACGGCTGGGCCCGGTGAAACCGGCGAATACATGAATTATTATAACGAAAGAACATATAATGGCGAATACGACCATCGCCGGGGTGTTTTCAAACGTATTCTTTCCGTTTTTACGCAGGACAAACAATTAGTAAAAGAAAGGGGTTATGGTAAGGCTGGTTGGGACGATGTGTTGTATAAAGATACCCATGGAGAAGATAAAAAGACAAGAGATGCCGTGGAATTATTTATTAACTTTTGCCAGTCAGATTTAAGTCGAAGCAATGCAGTCACCATTTGCGGTGTGACAATTGACAAGGGCAAAAATGAGATTTTTTACAATGATAAGTTGGCAGTTTTGCTTCATGATTATGAAACCGATCCCGGCAATGCGGCTTACAGCAACAGTAGAGGACAATTAGATGTTTTATTAAATATGCGCAATGTTCTGCGCGACCACAGATGTTGGGGGTTTGTATTTGACTTGCAGGATCCGGAAACACGGGAAAGATTAAAGAAGAATCAAGACTTAACTTTTGTTGAAGGGTACGGCTCTACTCAAGCGAGATCAATACTAATGAAGCTTATTCAGGCTGATATTACCGGAGACATTTATGAATTTCATACCACTCCGGCGCAAATACTGGAAGCGACTTTAGAAATGAAACAGCGTCGGCATCCGACACAAAACGTATTTCCCTTATTAAATTTATTATTTTTTGCTAAAACAGCCATGTTACGGCGGTTGACAGAGATGGAAGTAACCAGCAGTCAAGATATGGTAAAGATGACGAGCCCATTAGGAGATGTTAAATTGGGCGCACCGGAAGAAGTAGAAAGAAGATTGGGGATTCAGAGAGATGAGTTATTGGCTAGCAACAGCATACAGGCGCAAATTGAGGCAATGGGTTACTCCGAATACATGATGAAAATGGAGCGTGAATTGATAAAACTAGGGCTCCCGGATACTTTAATAGATTATTTTAAAAGCTCAACCGGAAAGAAGAACGTTACCGAATCGCTTCAATGGGTAGATGTAAATAATGGTCCTTTGGATCAAAGGCTGTTATGGGAAGAGTTGGGGTCAACATTAAGAAGATTAAGAGACGGAACTAATATACCAATCTCCGGAAGCCAAGTATTAAGCGTTGTTATTGAAGACGGGGAAATTGAGACAGAGGAAATTTTAATTAACCATATTAACCGGATTCAACAACATTTATATTTTGAGGAAATGAGCGACGATGAGGCCGGAGAGGTTTTCGGCGGCAGCCGGCCGATAACCATCAAAATAACCGGAAAAGAGCCCTGGAGGACAAGACCTAATGGTCGGTTTCTCGAAGTGGGCGCCGACAGACCCAAGGAGGAAGTGTTGTTAAGGCAAATATATAAGGATGAACAAGGGGAAATTTGGTACAGAGTTGCTGATAAGGAGGGAAATTTTATCGGCTGGATTAATGACCAGAACGTGCAAGAGATGCAATTTTTTGAGCCTCCAGAATTATTGGCGGCTAAAGCACGCAAAGGGGAAATATTAGAGGAAGGGGGAAGATTTTATTGGGAAAAAGAGGAAGTGGAGGTAGAAAAAAACGGAAAGAAAGTAAAAGATATGCAGTGGGGTTGGGTGTGGAAAAAAGGAAAATGGATAAGGGCCGAATTTGTCGACAAAGAGGGCAAGTGGTTGGAAAGAAAAGAAGGCCCGGATTATATCTTTGAGCAAGACGACAAATTTGGTTTTAACAGGGAATTAAAATTAGGGACGCCAAAATCAATAGAAGACTTGGTTAAATATAGTGAAAAAAATCCGGGAGAAAAAAATATATTATTTGATCCAAAAACATTGAAACAAGAATACTTACAGGAGAAGGATGAGAAAGGCTATATTAAACCGGCAAAATACCCTCACTTAAAATTTAAAAGCAGGGAGCACCAGGAGCACTTTTTTTTCCGGAGATATCTGGAGAACTTTAGTGTGTATTTTGGCAGGGGATTAACCACTAAGGAATCGGCTGGATCAGGAGCAGAATATGTTGGGGATATGCATTTAGCTAAGACAGCAGGTTTGACACAACATTCGGAATTGGCCTATTGGATGCAGTCACAGATGAGAGATGTGGTGAAAAAAATATGCGCCAGAGGCCAGATAATTGCCGGTTTGGAAAAGTTTTTTGGGAAAACCACCAGCGCAGACGATGTAATTAAAAAAAGGATCAAAACTTATGAAACAATTGCTAAAGGAGAAGGTTGGGGGAAAGATAGGGATCAACTGGAGAGATTTACTTTAGAGCTGTCAAGATTAAGGTTTTGGGGCCAAAAAGGCAAAGACATAATTGAGGAGATGATTAAAAACCCTTTAGATTATGAAGCATATAAAAAAGCAAAAGAAGCCTATGAAAAAGCAGGTTGGTTTAAAAAGAGAGGGATGGATTTAAAAAGAATATTTGGTTTCTTAGGTAAGAAAACAATAGAGCAGGGCATATATTCCGCCGACTATGATTTGAGAAACTGGCTGGTAAAAGCATTTATCCAAGCTAGCCAAAATAAAACAAAGTTATTTGGCATATTACCCATAAATCTTCCGTCGGCAGTTATATCTGCCCCCGTAACAATTCCCCTTATTTTAAGAATTCCGGCCAGCACTGCAGCGGCAGTATTAAGATTTGGTTCAGGAGGAGCAATTGTTGGGTGGGGGGGGTTGGCTCTTGGAGGGTTGGTATCGTATGGTCTTGCCACAGCCGGAGTAGGCATAGTAGGGGGATACCTGGCTTCTGTACTTGAGGTTGATATTGAAAAAACAGCGGTTGATAAATTAGGATATTTATATAAATATGATAGTTTTGTGCCAGTTGAATAAATACTATGAATAATTTTTCGTCAATGGAACAAGGAACCCCTTCCGAAGAAGAGAGAGGGGTAAAGTTGCGGATTAAATCTCGCCCATCAATAGAATCTCCATCGGCAGCGCCGCTAACAGATACAAGTCCAGAACAGCCTGTTTCTAAAAAAGAAAAGAAAATCAAAAAACCAAAGGAAAAAAAACCACCCAAAGAAAAAAATAAATTTCCGGTTGTTCCGATTCTCATTGGTCTGGTCACGGCAGGGGCTATTTCATGGACGGTGTATGCACTAGCAATAGGCCAATTAGACACCTTAAAAAACATAGAAGAAGTAACTATTGACCGGGCGGGACGAGAGGTAAGATATGCGTATTTTTCAAGTGATGATGGAGTAGCTAATACTGATGCTGAAAGATGGGATAACGGGGAATGGACAGGTTATTCCAGCGAAGCCTTATTTATAAACCTGAATCCAACCGGAACCTATAGCGAACCAATGGCATTTATTGAAGGTTGCGGTCCGCAATGTTTTTTTGATCCAGATAAATTTCCGGCAGGAGGGAGGCCAGTTGTTGAGGAAATGCTAGGTTTAACTCCGGCAGAATATGATTATTACAGTACTCATTTATCTGAGTGGGGTAGTATTAAAGGTGGCTTAATTGAAAGGTTAAAAGAGAAATATCCAAACGATCCTTGGTTTCCGAAAATGTTTAATCTTTCTCCGACCGATTTAAAATCAAAACAGCCGTCAGACTTTGAGAATTGGTATAACAAATGGCATGAGATAGGTCAGCAAACAGGGGTTTTTAATCCAAATATAACAACAGCAAGAGGAAGGATTCAGGTCGTTGGAATTAATCAATTTAAAAACGCTTTTGCCGGCCGACAGAATCTTATGGGGGCAGCAAGTAAAGGCAGAGGATTCGGGACAAGCAAAGGTTTTTCTTAACCCATTAAGCCGCCAATAATGGGAATTTTTCTGAAGGCGCCGCCAATTTGTTCAGTGCCCGCTTGAGCAATAGGTTGAGCCTCAAACATTTTGTCAATTGAAGCCAAGATTGTAGGGATGGCCATTAAAATGCCGATGGCAACTAAACCCCGGGAGACATCTCCAGCAAGATCGCTGGTAAATTCACTAATGTAAAATGGGGGAAGATTTCCAGTAGCCCCTACTGGTGCTGAAAAATAATAAGCAAAGGCCAATAATAAAGAAACAACAGGGAAAGAAATCGTGTTTGCTAATAGTGCCTTTAATGGTTTAATCGGGCTTGATTGGGCTGATAAAGCCGAACCTAAAAAGGAAAATGGCATGGTGATGACTAACATAATAATCATGACGTACTTAGTTAAAAGCGAAAAAAAGATTTTAAAAGTCGCGCCTACAACAGAAAAAGCAAGGATTAATTTAAACAAGCCAACAAATCCCATTCCGCCGCCGCCAATACCAAGAATATTTTTTATACCGTCCAGCATTTGGTTGATTATTCCTTCACCCCCAGGGGAGCTTCCATACTTACTCATAATATGAAGAGGCCAGGCGCTTGGTGTATATTGGCTGGCGGTATCACAGTTTTGCTCCCAGGGAATATTAGTTGCGGGAAATAAATCCTTAAAGATATAATGTTTACTACCACCCATTGTGCAAGACCCTGATTGTAAGGTAATGATATTTCTGATTACATCATGTCCAAGATAAACCACATCGACGATCAGGCCGGACAAGGCATAACTAAACGTAACCATAATTAAGGCGATGATTATTTTGGGTAAGGCTAACTGGATATTGATTACTGTCTGAGGATTTAGCTTTGAGCGA